>Ga0114997_10000079_pt1 | contig 63100 bp, 52 predicted proteins | sample ArcticOcean_MG_C_2_FD_87045 | JGI IMG/M metagenome (GOLD analysis project Ga0114997, IMG submission 87045) | Marine microbial communities from western Arctic Ocean - ArcticOcean_MG_CB4_136 | ecosystem: Environmental > Aquatic > Marine > Oceanic | place: Arctic Ocean: Canada Basin | collected... | reverse complement strand
GTGGCCTTTGACGGCACCCACATCTGGACCGCCAACTACAACGATGACACGGTGTCGAAGATTGTGGCCGCCACCGGTGTAGTCGCAGCCACCATCGCCGTCGGTAACAACCCGATCGGGGTGGCGTTTGACGGCACCCACATCTGGACCGCCAACATCGTCGGTGACACGGTGTCGAAGATTGTGGCCGCGACCGGTGTAGTCGCCGCCACCATCGCCGTCGGTAACGGCCCGATCGGGGTGGCCTTTGACGGCACCCACATCTGGACCGCCAACAACGGCGATGACACGGTGTCAAAGATTGTGGCCGCCACCGGTGCAGTCGCAGCCACCATCGACGTCGGTAACAACCCGATCGGGGTGGCCTTTGACGGCACCCACATCTGGACCGCCAACAACGGCGGTAACACGGTGTCGAAGATTGTGGCCGCCACCGGTGTAGTCGCAGCCACCATCACGGTCGGTGACGCCCCGTGGGGGGTGGCCTTTGACGGCACCCACATCTGGACCGCCAACGGCAACGATGACACGGTGTCAAAGATCCCGGTCGGGTAACGGCCCCGGCACGCCGAGCCGGTTAGCGGATTGGGCTGTCATCAAGTCCGCACGTTGCTGCGTTCGAGGGCCCTTGCTGCGTGCTCACGTTCGTCGGCCAGGAGAGCTTCGAGCTCGTTGATGAGGGCAGCCCGGCGGCAGCAACCACCCCAGTCGGCTCTGTATCTCTCTTCCCGATCGGGAGACGTGGGGTCCTCTACAGACAGCGACGCATGCGGCCTGTAATTTCAGGGGATGCATTGCCCTGATCTTTCAGAACGTCAGCACCTCGCTATCGATGTCCTCATGGCAGGCGGCACACACCGTGAAGCAGCCGAGACCGCTGGCGTGCAACGAACAACGGTCACCGGATGGGCGAACAAAAACATTCCGTTCATTACTGAAATGAAAACCCGTCGAGCGGCACGATCTCACGCCACCGCTGACCGCTTCGATGATGTGATAGCGAACGCCCTCGATGTCGTCGGCGACAAGATCGCCAACGGCGACGTGAACGCTGCGCTCGCCGTGTTGAAACTGGCCGGACCAGACCGTCTTACCTTCCGGCTCTCTGCCCCGTCGCTCCAATCGGTGCAGGTCGATCTCGCCAACGCCGTCCAGGTCGAGCAGCTCGGTGAAGGGTTCGTGGACGATTTCGCTTTGACGGTGGTTCAGGCCGAATCGTGGGATTCTGCTGATCCGGTTCCGGTGCTTGAGGTAGCGACCTAATCCCGTGACCCCTAAGCACTCACAGTTGGAACCAGGTGTTCGACTGGCTGCACAACCTCGAACAACACAGGCCATTCCTTGAATCGACACTAGGTACGGGGCGGGGGTCAAGAACCCCAATGCCCCAGAACGACCGAGAGTTGTCTCCCCTTCGGGAATGGAATCAGGTGGGACAGTGACCATTCCCGACCGATCCCGACTTTCTGAACGCCAATATCTGGCTATCGAGGTACTGCTCACGGGCGGTACCCACCGTGAATGTGCTGACGCTGCTGGGGTGTCTCGGACCACGGTGACGGGCTGGGCGAATCATCACGTCCCGTTCATCACCGAAATGGGGCAGCGCCGCCAGCAACGAGCCAAGCACCTATCAGACCTCGTCGGCGAGGCTCTGATTCAGGCTGTGACGGTCGTGAGGGCCAAGCTCGACGACGGTGATCTAGCAGCGGCTGTGGCGCTCCTACGGCTCGTGGACAAGTCTGTGCTGTTCCGTCAGGCCTCTTCTCGGCCGGTGACGGTACTGACGACAACAAACCGGCTCTCCGACGATCTGGAGTCAGCGTTGATGCTGGACAGTTTCGCATCGGGCCAAGCCGTGTTGGCGATTGAGGAACGCTCCGCCGCTTACGATGACGGATAACGCCTCACCGGTTCGATAGATAGTTGAGACCAGTCCAGAGAAAGCCTGGTGATCTGGGTAACTTCGTTGGATGGTGGCAGACCTCTTACCTGAGGAACGAGCAAGAGTTCTCATTGACGACCAGCTCACTCAGGCTGGCTGGTATGTCTGTGACCGCGGCCAGCGGGACCTGATCAACCATCGCGGCAACGCCGTTCGTGAGGTGATCATGGACGCTGGCCATGGCCGAGCCGACTACCTGTTGTATGTGGATCGCAAGGTCGTTGGGGTTATCGAGGCGAAACCGGTCGGCACTCCGCTTGTTGGCGTGCAGTGGCAGTCCGCCATGTACGCAGCCGGTCTCCCCGAAGATCTCACGGGCCATGCTGTCCTGCACGACGATCGTTTGCCGTTCGTGTTCGAGGCATCGGGTTCAGAAACGCAGTTCACGAACGGGTTCGACCCGTCGCCTCGTGCCCGCAAGCTCTTCAACTTTCCGAAGCCTGAGACGCTTGCGCGGATCATGCGTGATGCCGAAGCGAACCCGGACGCTCCAACATGGCGTGCCAAGGTCCAGGCGATGCCGCCGTTTGATCATTATGCGCTGCGGCCTGCCCAGTTCGATTCGGTTGGAAACATCGAGAAGTCGCTTGCCGGTCAGACGCATTCGCGGTCGTTGGTGCAGATGGCGACCGGTGCGGGCAAGACCCGTATGGCTGTCACCGAGGCCTACCGGTTGATCAGGTACGGCGGGTTTGACCGGGTCCTGTTTCTTGTTGACCGCAACAACCTCGGTGATCAAACCCTTCGCGAGTTCCGCGACTACACGACCCCTGACGATGGCCGAAAGTTCACTGATCTCTACAACGTCGACAAGCTCACGTCGGCGGGGATGATCGGGTCCAGCAAGGTCGTGATCTCGACTATTCAACGGGCGTTCTCGGTGCTGCGAGGCAACGAGGTACCCGAAGACGACGACCCCGACCTCGACGAGTTCACCCCGCCCGAACCGGTACAGGTCGAGTATTCGTCGTCGCTCCCGCCCGAGTCGTTTGATCTCGTCATCGTCGACGAGTGCCACCGATCGATCTACGGGCTGTGGCGCGGCGTGCTGGAGTACTTCGACGCCCACATCCTCGGCCTGACCGCCACACCCACCAAACAGACCTACGGGTTCTTCCAACAGAACCTCGTCTCGGAATACACCTACCCCGAGTCGGTCGCAGACGGCGTGAACGTCGACTTCGAGGTGTTCCGGATCAAGACGAAGATCTCGGATCAGGGATCGATGATCGAAGCCGGAACGACTGTGCCCAAACAAGACCGCCGCACCCGTGCGCAGCGGCTTGAAGAACTCGACGAAGACTTCGAATACAAGGCCACCCAACTCGACCGTGACGTCACCAGCAAAGCGCAGATCCGGCTCGTGCTCGAAACGTTCCGAGACCGACTGTTCACCGAAATCTTCCCCGGCCGGTCTGTCGTACCCAAAACACTGATCTTCGCCAAGGACGACAACCACGCCGAAGAGATCGTCACCACCGCACGCCAAGTATTCGGCGAGGGCAACGACTTCGCCGCCAAAATCACTTACAACGCCAAAGACCCCAAAGACCTCCTGAAGAAGTTTAAAAACTCGCCGACGCTTCGCATCGTGGCCACCGTCGACATGATCGCCACCGGCACCGACGTGAAACCCATCGAGTGCGTGTTCTTCATGAGAGACGTCAAGTCACGCACCTACTTCGAACAAATGAAGGGCCGCGGTGCCCGCACCATCAACGACACCGACTTCCAAACCACCACCCCCGACGCCAAAGCCAAAGAACGGTTCGTGATCGTCGACGCCGTCGGTGTCACCGAACACCCCTACGTCGACGCCGCCCCACTCAACCGCAACAAATCCGTCACCCTCAAACAATTGATGGAACGCGCAGCCACGCTCACGATCACCGCCGACGAAACCGCCACCCTCGCCTCACGCCTCTCCCGCCTCGAACGAGAACTCACCCCCAAAGAACACGAAGAACTCCAAGAACTCGCCGGGATGCCGCTCACCGCCATCACCAAAGAACTCATGACGATCACCGACCCCGACGTCATCCACCACATCGAAGAAACCGCACCCCTCCAACCCGACGGCACCCCCAACGTCAAACAAGCCATCCGCGACCACATCGACAAGACCATCACCCCGCTCGCAGGCAACCCCACCCTGCGCCAACGCCTCCTCGAAATCCGCTCAGCCAAAGACCGCGTCATCGACGAAGTCAGCGTCGACGAACTCCTCTCCGCCGGAGGCGTCATCGACTACGACAAATGCCGCGACGTCATCACCTCCTGGAAGCAATACCTCGAAGACAACAAAGACGAAATCACCCTCATCCAGGTCCACTACAGCCAACCCGCCGACACCCAAGTCACGTTCAAACAACTCTCCGAACTCGCCGACCGAATCTCCGCACCACCCCGCTCCTGGACCATCGACCTCATCTGGAACGCCTACCAAGCCCTCTACCCAGACAACGTCACCAAAACCGACAAACACACCGCCACCGACCTCATCGCCCTCCTGCGCTACACCCTCGAAACCGAACAAGAACTCGTCCCCTACGCCATCACCATCGAAGACCGCTACACCAACTGGCTCGCCCAACAAACCCAAAACGGCGTCGCCTTCACCGACAACCAACGCTGGTGGCTCGACCGCATCAAAGACACCATCATCCAAACCACCCACCTCAACATCGAAGACCTCGACCTCGCACCCTTCACCGAACGAGGCGGCATCGACGGCGCAGCCCGAGACCTCGGCACCCACGCCCAAACCATCATCGACGACCTCAACCACACCCTCGCCGCATGACCAACACCACCCACGACCCGTCAACGGACCTACTCCCCGGCGGGTGGACGATTGACCGGTTGGACGCGGTCGTCGAAGTGCTCGATTCGAGACGCAAGCCGGTCAATGCGAAGGAACGCGCAGAACGTCCGGGCACTATTCCGTACTTTGGAGCGACTGGCCAGGTGGGAACGATTGACGAGGCCCTCTTCGATGAACCACTCGTTCTTCTAGGAGAGGACGGGGTTCAGTTCTTTGATCCGAACAAGTCAAAGGCCTACGAGATTGACGGCCCTACGTGGGTGAACAACCACGCCCATGTACTTCGGCCCGACGAGGGCAAGATCCCTAGAACGCTTCTTGTGCACTACCTCAACCAATTTGACTACCGAGGCTCGGCGAACGGCACCACGCGTTTGAAGCTGACGCAAAAAGCGATGAACGCGATCCCGGTGGTGCTTCCGCCGCCTGTTGAGCAGGAGCAGATCGTTGAGATCCTCGAAGCGCACCTGTCCCGCCTCGACGCCGCCCTTCAACACATCCAAACCCTGCGAGACAAAGCAGCCCAGTTCCGCCGGTCACTGCTCCACGCAGCGTTCACCGGCGCACTCACCGGCCACGACCCGTCAACCAGCGAACTCCCCGACGGATGGGAGCCTTGCGCTCTAGGAGACTTGCTGACGCTGAAGAGCGGGTTTGCGTACAAGAGCAGGGACTGGCAGGACCACGGCATCCCGGTAGTCAAGATTGCGAATGTGAGAAACGGCCAGGTAAGCCTGACTGAGTGTTCCTTCGTGAGCTGCGCTATCGCCGATGAGACGGCTCAGTTCGGCGTGATCAGCGGTGACCTATTGATGACCCTCACAGGCGAAATCGGTGCAATCGGTATATACCGCGAGGAAGAGCCAGCGCGATTGAACCAGCGGGTCGCACGTTTGGATCTTCGTGACGGCGGCGAGATTGCGTTCGAATTCCTGGTCCTCCTGTTGCAGTCCCCCACAGTGCGAGGTCCCCTGTGGGATCTGGCGCACGGAATGGCCCAGCCCAACATCAGCCCCAAGCGGGTAGCGGAGTTGCCCCTGTCTCTGCCGCCCCGTCCCGAGCAGGAGCGGATCGTTGAGATCCTCGAAGCGCATCTGTCCCGCCTCGATGCCGCTTTGGCGGCTGCGGATGTGGTTGAGGAGCGGGCGTCGGCGTTGCGGCGGTCGTTGCTGCACGCTGCGTTCACTGGGAAGTTGACTGAGAAGTGGAGAGAACAAGCCCATGTCTGACACTCGACAGTTGGTCGACAAGCTCTGGAATTTCTGTCATCTGCTTCGCGATGACGGCGTTTCGACGATCGACTACACCGAACAGCTCACTTACCTGTTGTTCTTGAAGATGGCTCATGAGCGGGCGACACGGCCGCTGAACCCGGAGACGATCGTCCCTGAGGATTGTTCGTGGCAGCGACTGCTCGATACCGACGGCGACGAGTTGGAAACGACGTATCGGACGATGCTGCAAACGTTGGCCCGTCAGCCGGGAATGCTTGGTGTCATTTTCCGTAAGGCGCAGAACAAGATCCAAGACCCGGCCAAACTCAAACGCCTGATCGCCGATCTGATCGACCAAGAGAACTGGTCAGCGACCGGGGTCGACATCAAAGGCGACGCCTATGAGGGCCTTCTTGCGAAGGGTGCCGAGGATCAGAAGTCGGGTGCGGGCCAGTACTTCACGCCTCGTTCGGTGATCTCGGCGATGGTCGACTGTGTGCAGCCCACCGTTGACGACTCGGTCGTGGACCCGGCGTGTGGCACTGGTGGGTTCCTGCTCGGCGCGTATGAGTACGCCAGTCAAAACTCTGAGGACTTCACCCCCGACCAGAAAGCGCACCTGCGTGAGGGGTTCGTGCATGGCGTCGAACTTGTCGATGGGACCGCCCGCCTCGCAGCGATGAACATGTTGCTGCACGGCATGGGACGAGCCGACGGCCCCAGCCCGATCGATGTCAGAGACGCACTCACCGCCGACCCAGGCCGACGCTGGTCGGTCGTACTCGCCAACCCGCCGTTCGGCACCAAGTCGTCGGTGAAGATGGTTGGTGAGGATGGGTCGACCAGCAAAGACAATTTGGAGATTGTCCGCGATGACTTCTGGGTCACGACCTCCAATAAGCAGATCAATTTCGTGCAGCACATCAAAACGATCTTGGAGATCAACGGTCGAGCCGCGGTCGTGCTCCCGGACAACGTGCTGTTCGAAGGCGGAGCCGGGGAGACGCTCCGAAAGCGCCTGCTCAAAGAGTTCGACGTCCACACCCTGGTCCGACTCCCAACTGGGATCTTCTACGCAGGCGGCGTCAAAGCCAACGTGTTGTTCTTCGATAAACGACCGGCTGGGTCGGACCCGTGGACTGAGAAGCTCTGGGTCTACGACTTCCGCACCAACCAACACTTCACCCAAAAACAGAGTCCACTGCGCCGCGCGCATCTCGACGAGTTCGTTGAGTGCTACAAGCCCGGCCGTCCCCGCAGCGAACGGGTCGAGTCCGAACGGTTCAAAGCGTTCACCTACGACGAACTCATCGCCCGAGACAAAGCCAACCTCGATCTGATCTGGTTGAAAGATGACTCCATCGAGGACGCAGCCGACCTGCCCGCGCCCGACGTGCTTGCTACGGAGATCATGGAAGAACTCGAAGCCGCCCTGGGCGAGTTCGCAGCGATCGTCGAAGGGCTAGGCGAGGCGCAGGCGTGACCCCCGATGACGCGCTGTGGTGTGGGAGAAGAGCCATCACGCGTTGACGGAGACTCACAGGGAGAGCTTCAAGCGAAGGATCAGCGCGTCCGGCTTACTCGAGCATGAGGCGTGGGTCGTGCAGCATGCGATTCGCCAGAACAAGCGTTTGGATGACGCCCTGCGGGCCGTGGAAGCCATCGCGAGGAACGAGCCGCAGCAAGGACCGGTTGCTCCTGATAGCACACCGCGGCCCACCCCAAAGCCCATGTTCAAACAGTTGGACTGGAAGCCAGCCCCGCAAAAGTCGAAGAACAGGAAGTCCCGCCGGTCGAGTGGGAGTGCCAGGCCCAAGAAGCCCATGGAGAACACCGACGCGTACCGGTCGGCATCGGGGTCGGGGTCGGTGCGCAGGTCCGACCGCAAGGCTCAGCCTGCTACGAGCAGCGATGAGCGGGCGACGTGCAAAGCGTGCGACCGGCCCGCCATGAACTGCATCTGCTGAGGCTGATCTTCACCTCCTGACGAGTCAGCGCACGGCAGTCCTCTAGAGGCGCGCTTCCAAAACCAGTCATTCGGAGTTCTCAAGGCCGGGACTGGAAACTGCACTCACCGCAGGGGTTGGTATTTAGCATCGTCCCGTTGAAGTCCGGTCCCAGCCCCCGACGTGCTCGGTGCCGAGATCATGGAGACACCCGAAGCAGCCCTCGGCGAGGTCGCCGCGATCGTCGAAGGACTCGACTCAACCGCGTCGTAGACGGGCAGTCGGCCCTACCTGGCTCGTCCTGTAGCCGCATTTGTAAAATTGAACAGTTCCGTTCACTTTGGTGCTAAGGTGCGAACATGTGTTCGAATAGCGGATCATCAAGCTACTCCTCGAAGGACGTTCACGAAGTCACCGGGCTGACATCCAGGCAACTCAACGACTGGGATGAGCGAGGGGCACTCCCCCACGAGCGAAACGGGAAAGAGGGCTGGCGTCGGTTCAGCGGCCGCGACATTTTCGCCCTCATGGTCTGCTCAGAATTCCGCCGCAACCTCGGTATCCCGGTCGAGCGGCTGAAGTTCGTGAAGGAATTCATGAGCCAAGACGGGGCCAACCATCTTTCGGCCGCAATCCACCTCATGGGCGTGCTCGGCGTTGGCGTCTGGGTCATGACCGACTTCGAAGACACGTTCGTCATGGACTCCGAGTTGGAGTTCCATGACCTGTGGCGGCACGGCTACTTCGGTGCAAGTAACGAATCGACTTTGGCTTTCGTCAACGTCACACCTCTAGTCAACAAGTTGCTGGGCGCTCTGAAGGAGCCGATGGAATTCGAAGCGCACGGGCGTGGTTACGAGATCCTGCGATCCCTCGATGGCACCGGGCCGACGCTTTCGGCGGAAGAACGGCTAGTACTTGATCTGATCCGTGGCGGAGAAGTCGACAAGGTCGAGGTAGTTCTCCGTTCTGGCGATGTCGAGACGATCCGCACAACGGCACGCGTGGACGCAGCCGCTGATCTCACCCAACTCCTCAGTGGGGAGCCGTATCAGCGCCTTACCGTCTTGAAGAAGAACGGAACTGTCGTCCTAGTCGAACAAGAACTCACTATGAAGCCAACGAAAGCTGGCGAATGATGAGACGAAGCGCGTATGGCCAGATCACGCAGGTCAGCCAACTGCCCGTAGCCCCAAAACAAACCCGCTCTGACCACAGGAAGCACCTGAGCCGGACACCGAACTTCGCAGGCCGAGGTCTGCGTGCACGAGGTCCAAGTGCTCCCCATCAACCGTGCCCGAGAGGTACTCGACGACGACTGTCCGCTGACCAACGAGGAGATCCTCGCCTTGGTTGAGCAACTAACAGCAATTGCCCAGATCGCCATCGATCACTGCGTGCATCAAGAGGAGGACAAATGAAAGCGGTGATCTACACCCGAGTGAGCACCATCGAGCAGGTAGAGAACTACTCTCTCGAAACCCAAGAGCGCGAGTGCAGGAATTTCTGCAAGCGCAACGGCTGGGATGTCCTCGAAGTCTTCAGAGATGAGGGACAGTCAGCCAAGACCGCTAATCGTCCGGCATTGCAGAAGCTCCTCACGTTGTGCACGAAGGAAGCGAAGCAACGAGGGATCACCGCAGTGGTCGTCTACAAGGTCGACCGGCTCTCCCGCCAGATCTCAGATCACGTCAACATCGTCAGCCAGATTCGGTCTGCTGGGGTGGAGTTCCACTCCACAGCAGAGCACTTTGATGACACTCCCGCAGGTCGCTTGACGGAAGGAATGTTCGCGCTCTTCGCCCAGTTCGACAACGACGTCCGAGCTGAGCGCACGAGGACTGGAATGAAGGCAGCAGCGGCACAAGGTCGTTGGGTCTGGCCTGCGCCACTCGGCTACACGCACAACCCGGCGAAGACCCCCAGCCTGCTCCTCGACCCTGAAGCAGCACCACTGATCGCACGAGCAATCACCGCCATCGCAGACCGTCGACTCAACCAGGCCGAGGCACTTCGAGAAGCGACGGAACTCGGGCTACGCAGCCACTCAGGAAAGCCAGTTCCAGCACAGACATTTGGCAAGCTCGTTCGCAACCCCCTGATGTGCGGCCGCATCGTCAAGCCGGAATGGGAGATCGATGTCGGTGGAGACTTCGAACCGATCATCGATGAGGCGACGTTCAGCGCGGCGCAGGATGTCCTATTGGGTCGAGCACCCGGCAGACGCCACACGCTGGACAGCCCAGACTTCCCGCTACGGCGGATCGTGCGGTGCGCTGCTTGCGGTTCGGCGTACACAGGCTCACACTCCCGAAGCAAAGGGCGTCACTACGCCTACTACCGCTGTGCCAAGAGCGGATGCTCCAGAAGCACGCCAAAGTCGGATTTCGAAGCTGACCTCGTGAAGGAACTCAGCCGACTTGAACCGAGTCCCACAGTCCTCGAACTACTCGACGCCGTCGTAGAGCACGAATGGCAGCAGCGGGAGAAAGCGGACGACGACGCACGCAGGACGCTCGAACGTAGAGAGGCTTCGGCCGCCCTCCGGCTGACAAAGCTGACGGACCGATTCCTCGAAGGCACCGCCATCTCCGAGGAGCTGTTTGAAACACAGTCGGCCCGGATCAATGATGAACTCGGTGAAGTCCGCCGCAGACTCGACAACCTCGGCAGCGAGCAACCTCAGCTGAAGGCCACCGTCGTTCTCGCGAGGTTTCTCCTCGCCGACCTCGCCGACTGTTGGAAACGCCTAGAACCGCTGGAACGACCGCAGTTTCTCCGCGCCATCGCGCCCCAAGGCTTCACCTACGACGGCGAACACTTTGAAACCGTCGATTTCCCTGACTGGGCAACGCTTAGGCACCCCACCGAAACCACGGATTCACGTTTGGTACCCCGTACGGGATTTGAACCCGTGCTACCACCTTGAGAGGGTGGCGTCCTAGGCCGCTAGACGAACGGGGCCCGTTCCAATCCGCCGAGGCGGGTTGCGACTGGGAGAGTGTAGCCCCTGCAACGATGCAGCCGACGCTGTTTCTGGGCACAAAACGCACAAGCGGCATCCCGCGGGATGCCACTTTGCTGAGCTCGGGGAGGAGGACTCGAACCCCCAATAGCTGGACCAGAACCAGCTGTGTTACCTATTACACCATCCCCGAAGGACAGGGAAATGTTACCGCCTGGGGCGCCGAGTGCCGACCCAAATTCTGCAACCCGGCAGAGTCAGCCGACGCTTCCGAGCCAGTTGTCCACTCGGCGGTAGCCGAGGACGCGGCCAAGCGACACCGCCGCGGTCTCTCGTACGAGCTGTCGGATCGATGAGACGCTGTCGGTAGACGACACTGAGGCATCGAGTCCGACCTGGTCGGAGATCTGGCGGAGGCGCAGGGCGTGGTACGGATCGCTCACCAGCACGACCGAATCGAGATCTTCACCGCGGAGCACTCGGGCCGTGGCCGCGAGCTGCTCCCACGACGAGTCGCCGTCGGTAATGACAAGTATGTCGTCTTCGGGAATGCCCGCGAATCTCAGGTACTCGAAGCCGGCGTAGCCCTCGGTGAATTGATCGCCGGGCCGGTTGGAGCCCGTGGTGACCACGATTGGAGCGACACCCGCCTCCCACAGCGCATAGGCGTGATCGAGCCTGGCGGCGAGGACGGGTGAGGGTTCGCCGTTGTACTGGGCCGCACCCAGAACAACGATCGCATCAGCCGAGGCCCGGTCGTCTTCGCCCGAGGCCTCCAGCACCTGAGCGAAAGTGAGACTCACGTACCCGACGGCAAGGACGCCGACAACAATGACGAGACGACGGGCGCGACGTACGGACAGCCAACGGGGCCACCGGAGCCGCATCGCTCAGACGTCGAGCCGTGCTCGAGCAGCTGCGACACGAGCAAGGCAAGCGTCGTGGCCGAGGTGGGTCATGGCTTCCCACAATGGGATACCCGCTCCCCCGCCGGTGAGTGCGATTCGTAGGGGCGCCTGCGACATCACTTTGACTTCGAGCTCTTCGGTGAGCCGATTGCCAATGCCCATCACGGTGGACTCGAGACGATCACGATCGGTGAAGTCGTCGTCGGCCAAAGCGATCAGAATTTCGTCGAGCACGCGGTCGGCGGCCCGGCCCTTGACCATCGCCTTCTGCCAACCCTTCTCGTCGTATTCATCAATCGAGTCGACAAAGAGCCAGTCGAGCCAGCGGGGCGCTTCAGAGAAGACGGAAATGCGCTGCTGCACTTCTTCGGCCAGGGCGAGGGCAACGGTGCGGTCGTAGTTGGCGACCGGGTAGGGCGTGTCGTCGCCCGTGAACCAAGGCTCGGCCGCCTCGACGAACTCGACTGGAGTCATCGCTTTGATGTATTCGCCATTGATGTGGTCGAGCTTCTTTATGTCGAAGAACGCCGGCGACTTGTTGATGGCCTCAAGCGAGAACAGCTCGGTGATCTCTTCGATCGGGCGAATCTCAACCTCGTCGGGGGGACCCCAGCCGAGAAGCGCCAGCGCGTTGCGCATGGCCTCGGGGAGATAGCCGCGCTTCACATAGTCGGCCAGCGCCACATCATCGCGACGCTTCGACAACTTCTTCCGTTGCTCGTTGACCAGCAACGGAAGGTGGGCATAAATCGGCGGCTCGCCAAAGCCGAGCGCCTCCCACAAGAGCTTGACCTTGGGAGTGGTATTGAGGAGATCCTCGCCGCGGATCACGTGGGTGATGCCCATGTCGTGATCATCGACCGCGTTGGCGATCAGGAAGATGGGTGAGCCGTCGCCACGGCGAATGACGAAGTCTTCGATGGTTTCGTGGGCAACCTCGACACGGCCGCGGATGATGTCGTCGACCACCGTGCTGCCCTCATCGGGGACCCGGAAACGGACGACGACCTCTTCACCGTCAGCGATATCACTGTCTCGCGAAAAGCCGTGGTAGCCCGCCGGAAGACCGGCTTCCTCGCACTTCGCTTCGACCTCATCGCGGGTGAGGTTGCAGAAGTAGGCCTTACCGTCGGCGACCAGTTGGTCGACCGCGGCTACGTGGCGTTCGCGGCGCTCGGACTGGAAGAGCGGACCCTCATCCCAATCGAGACCAAGCCAGGCAAGCGGCTCGGTGATGGCGTCGATGAACTCCTGGGAAGACTTCGCGGCGTCGGTGTCTTCGATTCGCAGAACGAACTCGCCACCCACGCTGCGGGCAAAGAGCCAATTGAACAGTGCACTTCGGGCACTACCGACATGGAGGTAGCCGGAGGGGGCAGGAGCGAATCGAACGCGGGGCGCAGTCACAAACAGGAGGCTATCGGTCGCTACTGACAGCAATTCGTTCACCCCGGCGCGGTAACTTGCGGGTTGTGCGGCAGACCGACTCATTACCTCCGGGCTACTACGCCGACCCGGCAAACCCCTCTCAACAGCGCTGGTGGGACGGCGAAGCGTGGGCGGTGTCGCCTATTGCTCCGCCGGTGTATGTCCCGCCCGAGGTCGAGCTCCCGAAGCGGCCGCCTCGCACGAATCAATTTGCGATGGCGTCGCTCGTGCTCTCCATCTCCTGGGTGTTCTTCATCGGCTCGATCCTCGGCGTGATCTTTGGGCACCTCGCGCTGCAGCAGATCAAGGAATCCAACGGCGAAGAGACCGGGCGCGGCAGCGCCATGCTCGGGCTACTCATTGGCTACACGGGTATCGCGGCGGGCCTGCTGGTGGTCTTACTCCTGGCGAGTTAGCACTCACTCAGCCGAAGCGGGATCAGAGTCCGAGCGGACCCTTCCAGTCGGCGGCACACGCCGCGGCCACAGCCTCAGGGCTCATCCGTAACGTCTTCTCGGGAACGAGATCGGCAATCTCACGAGCCGTGAAGTAGTGGATCGTCGAATGGTGCACTTCATCGAACAGACCACGCCGCTTCGCGACGAGCGCGTCGGGTGCGGTGCCGAGGTAGCCGAAGAGGTGAAGGGCGAGACGAAGGTCGCCGATAATCGGGGCACGCCCATAGAGCGAGGCCCGGCGGAGCGCGACCGCACACGCACCTTCGATGGCATCGGCCGCATGTTCGCCGGGAGCGAGCACGAGCTCGTCGGCGAAGGACTTCGCTAGTTTCAGAATGTAGCCCTGATCCGGGCCTTGGTTGCCCAACGCGGGGCCCGACGGTTGCGCCGTGCCGACCACTTCGCCGGGACGATTCGCCGACCAGGAACCCGAGCGACGGGGAGGCGACGTGTAGGCCTTCGTTTGGTTGATTCGACCGGGAACGTGCGCAGGTGCCGACATGGCCGCGATGGTAGCGAGCGCTAGTCGCAGAGCGATGGTTCGGTGCTGTCGATCAACACACCGTCGCTCCCAACCCGTCCACCTTGCGACCGAACGGTGACCTCGTTGATTACCTGGATGGCGGGCCCCAGCAGAGCTGACGCAGCGGTCCCGCCGGGAAGAACGGTGGGGTGCACAGTGATCACGGGAGCACCTTCGCTGAGGGTGACATCGAATACGGCCGACCGACCTGTTCGTCCGCCCCGGTTTCGAAACGCAAAGTTGCCGGTCGACCACAAGACCGCCGCACCATCGATGATCTCGACACCTTGCAGCACGTGCGGATGGGAGATCGCCACCACATCGGCGCCCGCCGCTATCCAGATGCCGATGACCCGCCGCAGTTCGTCGTCGGGGCAGTTCATGACCTCTGTGCCCGTATGGAGCATCACGACCGTGTGATCCGATCCCGCATCGGCCTTCGCGATCGCACCAAGGGTAGCGATCGCAAACCGGTCGCAACCCCAGGCAATCTCGGGCGCTCGGCCCGAGGGTTACGGGACCAGTCACACGGGACACGGGATCCGAGCGGGCCGTAGTCCCATCCGTGATTATTGGCGAGGGCGACAACGTCGACGCCGGCATCGACGAGTTGCTTGAGTGTCTCGGGCGGCGAACGAAAGATGAACTCCTTGTCGATCGGCGGACGACCAACCTCATTGACCTCGCCGATCACTGTCTCCAGATTGACGAGTGTGAGGTCGGGGGCCGACAACAGATCGGTCACCCCGGCAACCGGCTCGTTCGCAACCATCGATCCGATCATCTGCACGTCACCCACGAACCCGAGCGTGATCGGGTCAGGAGGCGCGGTAGTTGTGGTTGTTGATGTGCTCGTGGTGCTGCTCGACGACGTCGACGACTGCGCGCTCGTGAGTTCCACATCTCCGGGCGCGAGCGTGATCGCGTCGGGAGCCGCCGCGTCCGAAGCAAGCACCACGCTGAGCTGATTTGTGCACGCCGACGCGGCGAATCCAGCGAGTAGAACAAGCGCCGTGAGTCGCACGCGGACCACGCTCCACTCGCCCCATCGCTGGTGGTGGAGTGTCGCTAACGCAGCGCGTTGAGGCGGGCAATGTGCTCCGGCATGATGCCGCAACAGCCACCGACAATGTCGGCGCCAGCATCGAGCCAGCGCTGGACGAATTCTGTGTAGCCGCCATCGTTGAGATCGGAGCGATGGTCGAGCACGGTGTCGTTAGACGAGTAGCCCTCAGACTTCGCCTCGAACGCATTGGCATACACGCCGATCTGCATCTCCGAGGGCAGCACGGCGCGGGCCTCAACAACGGCCGCTTCCATAACCTCGGGTTCGCTGCAGTTGAAGAGCAGCGCTTCGGCTTGCATCACCGCCGCGAGCTCGGCCGCGGCGCGCACCGACTCGCCGGAGCGGAGCGTGGACACACCCTCGGTGGATTGAATGTCGGAGAGCGACACGCCCATCCAGAGCGGCTTGCCGTAGGGCGCGGCGGCGGTGGCGCTCGCCCGCGCCTCGGCCAGGACCGACTGGGTCTCAGTGAGGAAGAAGTCGATGTGTGGCGCCAACGCGCCGGCGATCAGCGCCAGCATTCCGGGTGCCTGTTCGGCGTCGAAGTCGTCGGGTTCGTAGCTCCCGAAGAGCGGCGGTAGCGATCCGGCAACTCGCACCAAACGGTCAGCACTGGCGGCGGCTTGGCGGGCCAACGCTCCGGCTAAACCAACCAACTCCTCGGCGTCGGCCGCAAAGCGGTTGCCGCCTAGGTGGTACGGCACGACCGCGTAGTTGTTCGTAATGATCACGTCGGCGCCAGCATCGATGAACTCTCGATGTGCCGCCACGACATGCTCGGGCCCTTCCATCAGCGCGACAGCCGACCATTCCGGTTGGCGAAATGGCGCCCCACGGGCCAACAGCAGCTTGCCCATCCCACCGTCGAGAAGAGTGAAGGTCATCTCGTTCGGTATCAGCGTGCGTGTAGGAGCCCGTAGACGAGCGAGTCGACGAGGGCCTGCCACGAGGCCTCAATGATGTTCTCGGATACGCCAATCGTGGACCAGGACCGATCGCCATTGGTCGAGTCGAGCAGCACGCGAGTGACCGCGCCGGTGCCCTTTTCGGTGTTGAGCACGCGCACCTTGAAGTCGGTGAGACTCACACAATCAAGGGCAGGATATTCGCCATTGAGCGCGGCCCGGACAGCCGCGTCGAGCGCGTTGACCGGGCCGTTGCCTTCGCCCACGGCAATCCGGCGTTCGTCATTGATCCAGAGCTTCACAGTGGCCTGGGTGTCGACATCAACCGCCACGTCGTTCCAGAGCCGCGCGCCGGTGCCGGAACGATGGGCCATGTCGACGGAGAAGGATTCGAGCCGGAAATACGGCTGTTCCCAGCCGGCCGCGCCGCGCATGAGGAGTTCGAGCGACGCATCAGCCGCCTCGAAGTGATAGCCGTCGTGCTCGAGCCGCTTCAACGTGTCGATGATGTCGCCGAGCACCTTGCCGTCGATCTCGAGGCCGATCTCACTGGCCTTCATCTCGAGCGTGGATCGTCCGGCCATCTCTGACACAAGAACCCGGGTGCCGTTCCCCACCCAATCGGGTGAGATGTGTTCGTAGGCATCCGACCGACGGCTCAGCGCTGAGGTATGCAGACCGGCCTTGTGGGCGAAAGCGGTGGCACCCACATAGGGCTGCTGCGGGTCGGGCGTGAAGTTCACGAGTTCGGCAACGTGGTGGGCGACGGCGGTGAGCTGCTCCAGACGACCTTCCGGCAGACACGAGATACCCATCTTGAGTTCGAGATTGGCCATGATCGGGACAAGGTCGCAGTTGCCGACTCGTTCGCCATAACCATTGATCGTTCCCTGCACCTGCGTAGCACCAGCGCGCACGGCGGCGAGGGCGTTGGCCACGCCACAACCGGTGTCGTTGTGTAGATGGATACCAACAGCACAGTCGACGTGGGCGACAACGTCGCGCACGGCGGACTCGACGTCGGGAGGCAGCGAGCCGCCATTGGTGTCGCACAAAACCACAGCTTCCGCGCCGGCCATTACCGCGGCTTCAAGCACCGACAACGAGAACTCGGGATTGCGCTTGTAGCCGTCGAAGAAATGCTCGGCGTCGAAGAAGACACGCTTGCCCTTCGAGACCAGGTATTCGACCGAGTCGCGCACCATCGCGACACCCTCATCGAGCGTGGTCTTGAGCGCCTCAGTGACGTGGTAATCCCAGCACTTGCCGACGATGCAGACAACGCCGGTGCCCGCGGCGACCAGATTGGCGAGTGTCTCGTCGGAGTCGACCTTGCCCTTGGGGCGGCGGGTCGAACCAAACGCCACAAACTCGCTCGTGGTGAGCTTGAGTTCGGTCTTCGCCCGTTCGAAGAACTCGTCGTCCTTCGGGTTGGCCCCAGGCCAACCACCTTCGATGTAGCCGACGCCGAGTCGGTCGAGTTGCTCGGCAATCCGAAGCTTGTCGTCGACCGTGAGCGAAATACCCTCGAGTTGAGAACCGTCGCGCAGCGTCGTGTCGTAGATCTCGACCGAGGCTGGCCACGCAGGATCTCGCACCGCGGAGCGATCGATCTCGGTCATGAGGCCTGCTCATTCCACGATCGATACTTGGCGTTTTTGCCGCGAACAACATCGGCGTAGGCCTCGGCGATCGCCGATGTTGCGGGACCGGGGCACGGCACCTCGCGGTCGTCGACCGAGTTCACGGCGCTGACTTCGGCCGCGGTGCCAACCACGAAGATCTCATCAGCGGTGTAGAGATCGCTGCGGGCCATATCGCCGATCTGGATGTTGATGCCGAGATCTTCGGCCAACGCCATCACGGTGTTCTGGGTAATTCCCGGCAGCGCGCCGGACGATGTGGGCGGCGTGAGAATGAGATCACCGGTGCCGACGAAAATGTTCTCGCCCGAGCACTCGCTCAAGAGGCCAGCATTGTTCAGCATGATCGCCTCGTCGTAGCCCGCGTTGAGGGCTTCCATCTTGGCGAGAGTGCTGTTGGCGTAGTTGCCGGTGGTCTTCGAGGCCGGCGGCATGATGTTGTGGTCGTGACGGGTCCACGAGGAGATCTTCATCCGGACGCCCTTGCTCACGGCATCGTCACCGAGGTACGCACCCCAGGGCCACGCCGCGATCGAGATGTCCACGGTGCAGGCGCCGGTGGCCAAACCCATCTCGCCGTAGCCGTAGTAGGCGATCGGTCGGAGGTAACACGCATCGAGGCCACTGTCGGCGACGACCTCTTTACACGCCTGAACAATCTCCGGAACCGAGTAGGTCATCGGCATCCCGAGGATCTTCGCCGAACGGTAGAGGCGCTCAATGTGTTCGGTGAGCCGGAAAATCGCCGGACCCACGTCGGTCTCGTACGCACGGATGCCCTCGAACACGCCGGTGCCGTAGTGGAGCGTGTGGGTGAGGACGTGAATCTTCGCGTCTTCCCACGGCACCATCTCGCCATTCATCCAGATGTTTGATGTTGGGGTGATCGGCATACGAGCCTCCTGCAGTTCTGTATGTCTGAGGGATTGTTTGTCTTAGAGACGGCCGGCGATGATGTCGCCGATCTCTGTAGTTGATCCAACGAGAGAATCCGGATCGGCACAAGCCGCACGGATGCGGTCGGCCGCGTCGGTTTCGCCGAGATGATCAAGCATGAGCGCTCCCGACAATACGGCAGCGGTGGGGTTCGCCTTGTTCTGGCCCGCGATATCGGGGGCCGAGCCATGAACGGGCTCAAACATAGAGACGCGGCCCGGGTGCATGTTGGCCGAGCTGGCGAAGCCAATACCGCCGCTCACGGCCCCCGCAAGGTCGGTGAGAATGTCGCCGAACAGATTGTCGGTGACGATCACGTCGTAGCGCTGTGGGCTCTCAACCATGTAGATACACGCGGCGTCAACATGGTTGTAGGCCGTCTCAACCTCGGGGTAGTCGGCGGCAACCTCGTTGAAGGTGCGCTCCCAAAGGTCGCCGGCGAAGGTGAGCACATTGGTCTTGTGCGCCAATGTCAGATGTTTGCGGCGGGTCATGGCCAGCTCGAAGGCATACCGAACACAGCGCTCGACGCCATGACGAGTGTTGACCGACCCCTGCGTGGCGATCTCCTGCGGGGTTCCCTTTCGCAGGAATCCGCCCTCACCGGCATAAGTGCCTTCTGTGTTCTCGCGAATAACGATGAACTCATGGCCCACGGCGACGAAGGGCCGCTGGTTGATGTAGAGGTCGAGGTCGAAGCGCATCTTGAGCAGAAGGCCGCGCTCGATGAGGCCGGGCGGAACGTCGGGGGTGCCAACCGCGCCCAGGTAGATGGCGTCGAGATCACGCCATTCGTCGACCATCTCGTCGGAGAGGACCACACCATCCTTGAGGTAACGATCGCCGCCCAGGTCGTAGTCGACCGTGTCGAGCTCGACGCCCGCCGCGGCAATGACCTTCAGGCCTTCACGGATGACGTCGGGACCAATGCCATCGCCGCCAACAATTCCTACTCTGTGAGGACCTTCGCCGTGTGCCATATCTGTGCTCGCTTGCTCTTCTGAGAAGTTCGGACTGGAGAAATGAAAAACCGCCCACCGAAGTGGACGGTAAGGAGCGCACGTCGGAAGTGACGCGCGCTACGGAATAGTGATGATCGAAAGCGTGATCATGGAGATCACTGTATCGGCCACACCGATTCGTCGCCCAAACGAAGCATCGCTGCCATCACCACTCCCGCTGGCCGGGCGCTAGATTCGGCGGATGGCTGCACCACAGCAACTCTCACAGGGCGCTTACGACCGCCTCAAAGCCGAGCACGACGACCTCACAACCCGAGGACGAATCGACATTGCTCGCAAGATCGAAACGGCTCGAGAGCTGGGCGACCTCTCCGAGAACGGCGACTATCACGCTGCGAAGGAAGAGAAGGGGAAGATGGAGGGTCGCATCATGCACCTCGCCAGCGTCCTCGAAGACGTCATCATCCTCGAGACCACCGGTGGCAGCGACAAAGTGGGCGCCGGCGCCGTCGTCTCGATCGTGTTTGACGGCGACGACGAGGTCGAGAAGTACCTCGTCGGCTCGATCGAAGAACAGCGCGAAGACCTAATCTCTGTCTCGCTCGGGTCCCCGATGGGCACCGCCCTCCTCGGCGCAGCCGCAGGCGACACTGTCGAATACCTGGCGCCAACCGGCGCAAAGCTCAAGGTGAAAGTCGTCGAGATCGAGTAGTGGTCCACTCCACGCCCGTCGTCGAAATCGAGCCGTCCGAGCCCCATATTGGCCGACCGTCTCTGCCTGCGGGCCGGCGCGTAGAACTACCGGGCCGAGGCACCACATTCGTTCGTGAACTGCCGGGTCCATCTCCTGACGCACCGGTCGTTTTCTTGCTCCACGGGTGGACCGTCACCGCGGCCCTCAACTGGTTCCGCGTTTATCGACCCATCGCGGAGTTCGCTCGAGTTGTCAGCCTCGATCATCGAGGCCACGGCAGGGGCATCCGCTCAAGTCGGGCGTTCCGGCTCGAAGACGCGGCCGACGATGTCATCGCTCTGGCCGACGAGCTCGGCATCGAGAAATTTGCTGTTGCCGGATACTCCATGGGCGGGCCGATCGCCCAGCTCGTGCGGAAACGTCACCCCGAGCGAGTCACCGGCATGGTCTTGGCGGCCACGTTCTCTCGCTCGTCTCGGCGCCCGCGCGAGCGGGTCGCCATGCGTGGGCTTCGCCAACTCGGTCGCGCTAGCCGGCTCATGCCAAGACGCCGACAGCTCGACGTCTTCACGAAGGCGATGGTGGCGGGCGGCTCCCGTCCAAGCGATCGGCCGCCCTGGTTCGTATCCGAGGTGCGGTCCGGATCCGTGCCGATGATGTTGGAGGCCGCCGGCGCAATCGCCGATTTCGACAGTCGCTCGTGGCTGCCCGGGGTCGATATTCCGACCGGCATCTTCATCACGACTCACGACGGTATCGTTCCACCCGACCGGCAACACCGGATGGCCGCCCTGCTCCCCCACGCCATCCTGCGCACCGCACCGATCGACCACGACGGGTGTGTCACCAATCCCAAGGAATTCGTGCCGGGATTCGTTGAACTTGTTCGCCACGCACTCTCACTGAAGTAGTTCGTGTTTCTCGCGGCCCTCGGCCTCGCTCTTCTGGCCCTCGTCGGCGTTGGCGCCTACAGCGCCCTCAACGATGCCACCACTGAGGCGACTAGTCGCAGTCTGATCGTGGCCGGAGCGGCGGTTGTCTGGGTCCTGTCGATCGGCATCCTCCTGGAAATTGGCGTGCCGTTCGGCCTCGGTATTGTCGCCGCGTTGTCGCTCGGCTCCGCCGCAATTGGTTGGCCACTGGCTCGCATGTTCGACATCGATGGCCGCGTCGGCGGGGCCTATGGCCTCGTGCTCGGCCCGCTCGGACTGGCATTAGTGGTCGGAATCATCGGACAATCACGGGCGGAGGCATTTGCTTTGACTGAATTCCAGAACGAACGGGCGATCTTCATTGCCCAACTCTCAGCGGCCGACGGGTTCTTCCCGGTCGAGCAACAAGAAGTGCGGGGCCACACGGTGCCCGTATTGGTGAAACGAAAACGGTCGCTGCGCGAGTTCGTGATCGCCTCGGCGACCCACGGCGACGCCGAGTTCCTCGTGCTCGGCGATCGGCGTGTTACCCACGGACAGTTTGTGGACCTGGTCGCGGCCGAAGCGGCGGCCATGCAGGCCGACCACAAGGTCGTGAAGGGCGACCGGGTTGCGATCCTGGCCGCTAACAGCCCGGACTGGGTGATCGCGTACTTCGCCCTCGTCTCGCTGGGCGCCGTCGTCTGTCTCTACAACGGCTGGTGGACACCCGACGAGATTCGCCATGCCACCGAACTCACCAAACCCAAGCTGATTCTGGGCGACGAGAAGCGCCTTGCCCGCGTGCCAAGTGGACTCTCTGTTCCTCGCGTCGACATCATCGCCGAGCGCGACCGACTCCAGCGTGAGGTTGGACAGCACGAACTCCCCACCATCGAGATCGACGAAGACGACCCCGCCTCGATCTTCTTCACCTCCGGCACAACCGGCCGTTCGAAGGGCGCAACGGTCAGCCATCGCGGGTTGATCGGGTTCGTCGAAGTGCAGATGATGAACGGTGCGCTGAAGTTCATGACCGCCGCGGCCCACAACCAGGCGGTCGGGAAACCACCGCCCGAACACTCCACAACCAAGCCACGCGTGCTCACGACATCGCCGCTGTTCCATGTCTCGGGCCTCTCGGGCTCCACGCTCATCGGCATGAGCGTCGGTGGAACTCTGGTGTTTCGCGAAGGACGCTTCGACCCCGAAGAGTGTTTCGCTCTGGTCGAGAAGGAACGGCTCACGTCGTGGACACTCATCGGTTCGATGGGGCCACGGGTGGTCGACCACCCTCGCCTCGGCGACTATGATCTCAGCTCGCTCACCAACGTTGGCTTCGGCGGCGCGCCCGTCAGCCCGGAGATGCAGCAGCGCGTGCGCGACACGTTCCCCAACGCCACCGCCAACGTCGCTATTGGCTACGGGTCAAGCGAGACCGTCGGCGTGGTCTGTTCCTTTGGTGGCGCCGACTACGAAGCCGACCCCACGGCTACCGGTCACATATTGCCCACCATGCAGGTGTCGATCCGGGATGAAAAGAACCGGGTCGTCACGGCCGGCACCAACGGCCAAATCTGCGTGAAGTCGGCGTACACAATGCTCGGCTATTGGGACAATCCTTCGGCCACCGCGGAGGCGATCGACGATGATTTCTGGCTCGACACCGGCGACATCGGTCGAGTCGTGGATGGCCTCGTCTTCATCGACAGTCGCGCTCGCGACATGATCCTGAACAACGGCGAAAACGTGTATCCCGTCGAGATCGAGTATCGACTCGACGAACATCCAGATATTCAGGAGTGCGCCGTCTACGGCCTCGACGACGCCCACTCGGGACAAGCGGTGGCGGCGTCGGTGGTGCCAAAGCCGGGTACAACTCTCGACCCGCTCGAGCTCCGTGCGTTCGCGGCCAAGACTCTGTCGGGCTACAAGGTGCCGACCAAGTGGGACGTTCGTTCCGAGCCGCTCCCTCGCAACGCGGCTGGGAAGGTGATGAAGGGAGTGCTCACTGGCGAACGAGAACTCGCCCAGCACGACGACTGAGCCTCAGTCGAGCAGCGATGCGCTAACCAATTACGGCGTCGATCAAGAAGAAGAGAAGTACAACAAGGAACAGCACTGACCCGATGCGCAACAGCCACATCGATCCCACGCCCAGCTCCGGCGGATGCTCCTCGTTCGTCTCCACGCGGCGAAACTACCGGCAGCCGAACGCATACGCTTGGTCTGTGCGGTTTCGGCGCCGATATCTGATTGTGATGGTGGCAGCGGCCCTCCTTGCGTCCGCCTGCAGCGATGGCGGCGGCAATGCTGTCGCTCCGAAGGCGCCAAGCACCACAGAGGCGGCCGTCATCGAGCCCGGCGTGCCCGCCCCCGTTGTTGGTGACGTGGCGACCGCTGTCGGTCTCGGCGGCGCGGAAAGCGACGCGGCATGGCCGGTCGGCTCGCCTGACGTTGCCACCGGTGCGGTGGGTTTCAGCCGTTACGTCTACGCCCCGCTCGGCGAGAAGATCGAACCATTTCTCATCGAGGGGCCCGCCGCCGGTCAGACCCGTTGCCAAGCGGTCGATCTTCCGTGCAGCTATCTGGAGCTGAAAGAGCTGGCCGAGAATGGCGACCAGATTCCCGCCGACCTCGCCATGAACAGGGCCGAGCTGATTGATCTCATTGTCCAACTCGACGAGCTATCGGCCGTCCTGACCTCGCTGACCGACATCGACGCCGCCTGCGCGGCCGGCTACTCGCCGTACACAACCCAGTGGCCAAACATGGGCGTTCATCTCCGCCACCCGGACCACGCTGCCGACGGTGTGCTCGACCCGGGAAATCCTGACGTGGTGATGTTCGCCCGGCCCGGCGGTGAATCAACCACACTCGCAGAACTCGGCGACTGCGAAAACGGCGCCTGGACCGGCGACGCATCGGGTTACGTCCCCGTGGGTTCGGCCTTTTACCTCCCTCTCGACGGCAACCATCCCGACGGCTTCGCGGGCCAAATCGACAACTGGCACATTCACTTCAACTCGTGCGGCCAATCCGAGACGTCGGGAAGCGCACCCGTGACCCAACAGGAGTGCGAGGCCGACGGCGGCACCTTCTTCGAGATCGATCCGCAATGGATGATCCACGCTTATGCGGTGCCCGACTTCGACAATCAGGCCGGCGTCTTCTCAATGTGGAATCCGAGCGTGTCGCCGGTGAGTGATCCCGACGATGTCAAACAACTCCGCACGCAACTCAACGTGCCGGGCGCGGTCACATGGTCGATCAACGACTTCGCGCTCGGCGATCTCCGGGCCGAGATCGGGCAACCGGTGATCTTCGGCAACAGTGACGCCACGCCCCATACCATCACTTCCACCGAGAACCTGTTCGACTCCGGCACGTTCGGCACGGGCGGCAGCTTCGAGATCAGCTTTGACGAACCCGGCGACTACTCGTTCTTCTGCACGCTGCACCCATCGATGACCGGTTCGGTATCGGTGGGTTAATCGGCCGCCTCGAGCTCAGACGACGCCGACCGCCACCGCGATGGCGTGCGCCGCGTAAAGCACGGGGGGCCCGAAGGTGGTTCCGGGGTCCCGGGTGAGACGTTCGATCGGGCCGCTCACGCTCACGGCGGCAACGACCTGGTCGCCCTCGTGAATCGGTGCACTGACGGATGCCACGCCGGCCTCGCGCTCGCCGACAGAAACCACCCAACCGTCGGCGCCGACTTCCCCGTTGAGCACTCGCCCACCGGACCCCTGGTCGAGCGGGAGCGAGGCACCGGTGGCCACGATGGTCCGAAGGCCATGCAGCGACTCCAGCGAGGCCACACAAATACGTTGGCTGCCGTCGCGGACATAGAGCTGGGCCGATTCGCCGGTGGCATCGCGCAACCGGGTGAGCGCCGGTCCCGCGGCATCGGCGACCGGCCAACCCTGGGCGGCGGCGTGGCCAATGGCGAGCAGTGTCGATCCCAACGCGTAACGGCCCTCAGCGTCGCGGCGCAGATACCCGTGTACTTCGAGCGCGGAGCTGAGTCGATGGGCGGTGGCGCGGCTGAGGCCAGTCCGCTCCACGAGACCGGAGAGTCCGATGGGGCCAGCGGCAACGGCCGAAATAACGGCGGCCGCCTTGTCGAGTACGCCAACACCGCTTATCCTCTGTTCCACACTTCAAAACATACGTCTCACCAAGTGAGATAGTCAACACCGACCCACAGGGATATGAGAAACCATGGGTAAGACCCTCAGCCAGAAGATCTGGAATCGGCATCTGGTCGCCGCCGGCATCAAAGATGCCCCCGACCTGCTTTACATCGATCTTCACCTCATCCATGAGGTCACGTCGCCGCAGGCCTTCGACGGGCTCCGGATCTCGGGCCGACCTGTCCGCCGTCCCGACCTCACCGTTGCGACCGAAGACCACAACGTCCCCACGGTGGACCAAGACCAGCCGATCGCCGACGAAATCAGTCGTATACAGATCGACACGCTGCGCCAAAACGCCGCAGAGTTCGGTGTCACGAACTTCCCAATGGGTCACCCCAAGCAGGGCATCGTCCACGTCATCGGCCCCGAACAGGGCCTCACTCAGCCGGGGATGACGATTGTCTGCGGCGACTCCCACACCGCAACCCATGGCGCTTTCGGCTCGATCGCCTTTGGCATCGGCACAAGCGAGGTCGAGCATGTGCTCGCCACTCAGACACTCCCGCAGACTCGCCCGGGCACCATGGCGATCACCGTCAACGGTGAACTCCCCGAGGGCTCAACCGCCAAGGACATCATCCTGGCGATTATCGGCCGGATCGGAACCGGCGGCGGCATCGGCAAGATCATCGAGTACCGGGGTGAAGCCATTCGCAGCCTCTCCATGGAGGGCCGCATGACGGTCTGCAACATGTCAATCGAGGGTGGCGCCAAGGCCGGCCTCATCGCCCCCGACGAGATCACGTTCGAGTACCTCAAGGGCCGTGAACACAGCCCGACCGGCGCGGACTGGGATGCCGCCGTGGCCGACTGGACCACACTCGTCACCGACGACGATGCCGTGTTCGACGAGGAAGTCACCCTCGACGCAGCCGACATCGCACCGTACGTCTCGTGGGGTACCAACCCCGCCCAGGTGATGCCGCTCCACGGCACCATCCCCGGACCCGATTCGTTCGACGATCCCGGCCTCAAAGACACCGCCGCCCGCGCCCTCGCATACATGGACATCACCGCCGGCACGCTGATGACCGACGTCAAGGTCGACACCGTCTTCATTGGTTCGTGCACCAACTCCCGCATCGAAGACCTCCGGGCCGCCGCCGCGGTGGTCAAGGGCCGCACCGTTGCTGCGGGAATGCGCACGCTCGTCGTACCCGGATCCGGCCAGGTCCAAGCGCAGGCGATCGCCGAAGGCCTCCCCGAGATCTTCCGAGCCGCGGGCTTCGACTGGCGCCAGCCCGGTTGCTCCATGTGCCTCGCCATGAATCCCGACAAACTTCAGCCCGGCGAGCGCGCCGCCAGCACATCCAACCGCAACTTCGAGGGCCGTCAGGGCCGCGGTGGTCGCACCCACCTCGTCTCCCCCGCCGTCGCGGCCGCCACCGCCATCGTCGGCACCTTCGCATCCCCCGCCGACCTCGACTGATCTAGGAAGAACTATGAAAGCTGTACGTATTGTCAGCGGGACCGCTGTTCCCCTCGACCGCACCGACGTCGACACTGACCAGATCATCCCGTCCGACTGGCTCAAACGAGTCGAGCGCACCGGCTTCGAGAAGGGTCTCTTCTCGGAGTGGCGCGACGATCGCGACTTCGTCCTCAACAAGGAGGAGTACGCGGGCGCCAACATCTTGATCGGCGGGCTGAACTTCGGCACCGGTTCGTCTCGCGAACACGCCGTATGGGCCATTCAGCAATACGGCTTCGATGCCGTGATCTCGCCCCGATTCGCCGACATCTTCCGCAACAACTGCACGAAGAACGGCCTCGTGCCCGTCACCGTGTCGGCTGAATTCAACGCGGCGCTCATGGTGGCGGTGCAGGCGAACCCGACCCTCGAGATCACCATCGATGTCGAACGGCTCACCGTTGAGGTCCCCGAAGCCGGAATGGAAACCACCTTCCCGCTCGACGCTTCCACGCAGGACCGCTTCTTCGAAGGACTCGACGACATCGGGCTGACTATGCGTCACGTCACCGATATCGACGATTACGAGGCGACTCGAAGCCCCTGGTTACCCGCCAGTTCCTGACGGTCAACCACCAACGCGGCTCCCGCGTGGGAAAATCTCTGGGAGGTCGGGAACTCGACGCTGGCGCGCGACGTCATAGCTGCAACCCGATCCCCCTGCGATTTCCCCGGAGCGTTTCATGCGTAGAGCACTATCCACCCTCGCCGCCATCGGCATCCTCGCCGCCTCGTGCAGCAGCGACGACCCCGCCGCCACCGACTCTGTCTCCTCTGATCCGGTCGACGACGTCGTCATCGAGATCGATGGCAAAGACATCGTCCTCACCAGCGGCCTCTCAGGTTTCGCCGACTGTAACGCCCTCCTCGATCACCTTCGCGCTGAGGGTGCCGAGCGAGTGGGGCCGCACGGATTCAACGATGGCTGGTATGGCGGCTGGTGGCCGGGCGGGCCGATGGTCTTCGAAGACGAGCCGACGGCCGAGTTCGACACGTCGGCGAGCTCGCGCGACGACGGCGAGCAGGCTGCGACCGCAAACCTCGCTGCAGGAGTCGACTTCTCCGGTACCAACGTGCAAGAGGGCGGCGTTGACGAAGCCGACGCGGTCAAGACCGATGGCGAACGTATCTTCATCGTCGCGAACGGCGAACTCGTCGTGGTCGACGTAGCCACGCGCTCCGTCGTGGGCACGGTTCCTGTGCCCAGCGGCGGCCGGGCCGAGCTGTTCATCTCCGGCGACGATGTCCTACTGATCAACCAGGGTTGGGGCGGCCAACCGATCTTCTTCGAGGACGACTACCCCACCACCGACGGCATCGAGCTCACGAGCAACTCTGGCTTCGACGGCAGCCAGACAACAATCACCCGTCTCACCGTTGCGGGCAACAGTCCTCGAATAATCGAGACTCTCGCGGCCGAAGGCGACTACGTCAGCGCCCGCGCCGTAGACGGGGTGGCTCGGATCATCGTGCGCTCGAATCCGCAGTACAACTTCTCCTTCGTCTTCCCCCAAAGTGATGCCGGCAACGACGTTGCAACCGAGGCGAACCGCTCAGCGCTCGAGAACTCGTCGCTCGACGACTGGCTGCCGTCGTATCGCCTAATCGATGCCAACGGCGACCTTGGTGATGAAGGCCAGCTCGTGCCCTGCGAACAGGTGCACGCGCCGACCACGTTCGCCGGCTTTGGAGTCCTCTCCGTGCTGACCGTCGATGTCGATGGCGATCTCAATCCGGGCACCAGCACCGCGGTGTTGGCTCCAGGCGAAGTGGTCTACGCCTCCCCCGACTCGGTCTATGTCGCTACCACGGCCTGGTTCGATCTCGAGACACTCAACACCTCAAGCGAACGGATCCAGGAGAACATCACCACCTCGATTCACCGCTTCGACATCGGCTCCGACACCTCGGCGGCCTACTCCGCCAGCGGATCAGTTGACGGCCTCGTTCGTGACAGCTTCTCCTTCAGCGAACACGACGGATACCTTCGAGTAGTCACCACCACCGGCAACACTTGGGACGAAACGTCTGAGTCGTGGCTCCGAGTGCTGCAAGAGACCGACGGCGAACTTGTCGAGGTCGGCAGCGTCGGCGATATGGGCAACGGCGAGGCTGTGCAGTCCGTTCGTTTCCAGGGCGACGTTGGTTATGTCGTCACCTTCCGGCAGGTCGACCCGCTCTACACGATCGATCTGAGCGAGCCGACAAACCCGGTGATCCGCGGCGAACTCAAGATCCCCGGATTCTCCAGCTACCTCCATCCCATCGGTGACGGCCTTGTCCTCGGCGTCGGAAGCGATGCCGACGAGCAGTCCGGACAGGTCACCGGCTCGAAGGTCTCCCTGTTCGACGTGAGCGACCTCGACAATCCGCTCGAAATCGACACCTGGATCGGCCCCGATTCATGGAACAACGTCGGCTGGGATACCCATGCCTTCCTGTGGTGGGCCCCCGAACGGGTGGCGGCTGTCCCGATCAACACCTGGAACAATAGTGAACAGTGGGCGGGAATCGTCCTCCTTCGTGTCGAAGACGGCACGATCACCGAAGTCGGTCGAATCGATCACGCCGATCCGAACTCCACTGAGGGCGACACGGATTGTCGAGCGATCACCGGTGATGACCTTCCCACCACCGACATGAACGAGTTCCAGACCGAGTTCGAATACATGGTCGTTGATGGCTACGGCCTGGTCCTCGATTGTGCGGACGGCCAAGCCCGAACCGCCGTCGGCTTCCAGTGCAACGACGAGCCGTGGGTTACGGACGAGGCGGAGAATCTCGGTGTCGACGTGAGCGGCACGCTCGTGACCTGCTGGCGAGAAGGCAACGGCATCCCCCAGATCAGTCGCTCGCTCGTCCTGCCCAACAACGAGCTGTGGACGGTAAGTTCGCCCTGGGGCCAGATCGGTGGCACCAGCCCCGCCCGCCTCCAGGTAAACGATCTCTCGACGCTTGACCGCTTGGATGAGATCGAGCTCTAACTCCTCCTGCTCTCTCGGCAGACAGAAATCAACTTCGATCCGACCCGGCTCCTCGTGGGCCGGGTCGGTCGCGTCCGGTACGGTGCCAGTCATGCCCGCGCTGCCCGCCCCTCTCCATCAGCTTGTCCGCGTGTTGCGGATTGGCGCTCTGCTCGGCGCGGCAGTCGGCATTGTTCGCGCCTTGCGCGGCTCTGCGCCCCCGCCCGTGACTGGTCAAGCGACCTGGCCGCCGCTCGTCGCCGACGTCGCCCGGCCCACCCGAAGCGGTCCGGTGCAATTCGTTGAAGGTGAACACAGCGTTGAGGCTGCGCCTGAGTCCGATGCTCGATGGGTCGACCCCATCGACGGCGAATGCCCGGCTTCGTATCCCGTCAAGGGCAACGCGGGTTCGATGATCTTTCACGTACCCGGCGGCATGTCGTACGAACGAACCGTTCCCGAACGTTGCTACGCAACCGAAGCCGACGCCGAGGCTGACGGCTTTCGCAAAGCCAAGCGCTAAACGCAGCGATCAACGCGGATCGTCGCCGAATCAAGCAATCGAACCGACCCGGACCCGACAGTGGCGACCCACTGGTCGAAGAGTTCGCGGAGGGTGTCGAGGCCGGCTGGCGTATCGGACTGAATGTCCCACCGGAAGCAGCTCAGACCGCCGTCGTCCCACACCGTCATCTGGTCGCCGCCCCATTCAAACGGCAGGAATATCCCGTTGCCGCGGAACAATGAACGAATGAGGACCTGACCGCCGGCACCTTCGAATTGAACATTGCCGTCGGCCGGTGGCGGATCGATGAGACGGCCGATCTCTCCGATACTGAACGCTTCCCATTCCTCGACCTGCTCGCTTGTAAACGGCGGCTCAGTGAGCGCCGCATCGAGGGCGTCGACTCCACCGGTCTCGATGAGGTCTTCGACAAACGCCTCGCCGAGTTCGTAGACGGAAAACTCGAGCATCAGATACGACAGCTCAAACGCATCGAACGCGCCCGGATCACCGAACGTGCTCTCCTCATTGAACAGTCGGCCCCGTTGGGCTTCGGTGAGGGTGGCTTCCCACGCGGCTTCGACCCAGTTGGCACTGCCTTCGGCGGTGGCGCGAAATGTCCAGGGCACTTCGTCGGTACGGTCATCGTATTCCGGCCGATCGAGATTGAAGTGTTGATCATCGAACGCATGGGCGAGTTCGTGGACGATCGTAGATTTCGTGAGAAGCGAGAGGTCGTCTACTTGGCGCACCACGAGTTCGTCAGTCTCTGGGTCGTAGAAGCCAAGAATTCCGGCCGCACCAAACGCCTGGAGCACTTCGTCGATTGATTCCTGCGGCGAGATGAGGCCCGTTGATCGATAGATGGCGTTCAACATCTCAAGGTCTTCGGGCGAATCCTTGAACCCGGCCGCGAAGTCGTCCTCGACTCGCGCCACGAAGTCCGCTTCGGTGAGGGCTAGCACCACGGGATTGCGCACGAACGACCGACCGCGGGTGGTCTCAACAAACTCGATCGCTTCGAGCACGAAGTAGTCGAGGTCTGTGAGCACCGGAATCGTGCCTTCGATTGCGGACGGTTCGACCGGCGACGCAGCCACATCCGGTCCGATCTCGCGACCCAGCAACACGAGCACCGCAATCACGCCGCACATTCCGGCCAAAACGACACCGGTGATGACTGCTTCGCTCCGCTCCATGTGGAACGAAGCTACCGAACGCGCTCAGCTGATCGTGATCGCCCGCACGAATCGCACGTTCTCGTGCGCCTTCAGCGTGTCTTGCACGGCCGCCGGCACCGGAGAGCCCACGCATACGACCATAAGCGCTTCGCGCCCGTCGCCCGATTCGCCAATATGCATATTGGAGATATTGATGCCCGCATCGCCCATCGTCGCGCCGACGAGCCCCACCATGCCGGGTCTGTTGCGGTTGCGAACGATCAGCATGTGGTCGCCGGGGTGAATGTCGAGCGCATGACCGTCGAGCTCCGCGATGCGGTGGCTTTCGTCGAGTCCCGACAGACGGCCGGTGATCGAGTGGCCGCCGCCAGAAATGCGGATGACATTGATGTGGTCCTGGGCCGGGGCGGTGATGGTGCGAACCTCAAGACCACGCTCGCTCGCGAGGTCGAGGGCGTTGACGTAGCTCACCGGAACATCGGTATGGGCCGCGAGTAGCCCCTTCACTGCTGCGAGTACGGCGATCCGGGTGTCGTCCTTCGCGATTGCACCGCGGATTTCAACGTCGACGGTGGTGGGCACCTGATCAACGAGTCCGGAGAACATTGCGCCAAGATGCTCGGCCAACGGCACGAATGGGCGAAGACTCTCGGAAACCTCGGCCGCATCGACGTTGACCGCGTTGGGCACGAAGTCTCCGGCCAGCGCCAGGGCGACCTGTTCGGCGATGGTGACGCCGGCCTTGTCTTGCGCCTCGCGGGTGCTCGCGCCCAAGTGGGGCGTGACGATGATGCTCGGCACGTCGAACAGAGGCGACTCCGCGGTGGGTTCGGTGTCGAATACGTCGACAGCAGCCCCACCAATTCGCCCTTCCCGTGCTGCCTCGGCCAGGGCGGCTTCGTCGACAATTCCGCCGCGGGCGACATTGATGATCCGCAGGTTTGGTTTCGCCTTCGTGAGCAACTCCTTGCCGATCAGCCCGGCCGTCTCTGGGGTCTTCGCCAGGTGAAGGGTGAGGAAGTCGGCGGTAGAAACCAGGGTCTCGAGGTCGACCAATTCGGCGCCGACCTTTTTGGCTACTTCCGGCGAGACAAACGGATCGTGGGCAATGAGCCGCATGCCAAACGCCGCGGCCCGGGCCGCAACGAGCGAACCAATACGACCGAGCCCAACGATGCCGAGGGTCTTGTCGGCCAGTTCGACGCCTTCCCACTTCGATCGTTCCCAGCGACCAGCGACCAGCGCCGCGTGGGCCTGTGGCACGTTGCGGGCTTGCGCCAAGAGAAGCGCCATCGTGTGTTCGGCGGCGGACAGCGAGTTCGACTCGGGCGCGTTGACCACCATCACACCATTACGGGTGGCCGCAACCACGTTGACATTGTCGAGGCCAATACCGGCCCGGCCTACCACCATCAGCTGATCGGCGGCCTCAACGAGCTCAGCAGTAACCTGAGTGGCCGATCGAATAATCAACGCGTTGGCCCCGATGATCGCGCCGAAAAGGTCCTCGGCCGACAACCCGATTCGCACGTCGACTTCATGACCGGCCGAGCGGAGCTTCTCGAGTCCGGCGTCGGCGATGGATTCGGTGACAAGGATGCGAGACATATCCTCCATCTTCGCCGCAGGCCAGCGGCCTACCCAAGTCGATGTCGGTGGCATCGGTCACGTCCGGTGGAATCTGACCTCCGTCTGACGGCAATTCGGCCGCGTCAGGCGCGACCGCGGCTGTCCGGCGCCTATGCCGGAGTGAACCCGAGGATTCGACCGAAGAACGCCAGCTCAGCTTCGAGCGCAGTGACGATGTTCTCGGCTTTACGGAACCCGTGTTGCTCACCTTCGAAGAGAAGGTATTCGACCTCGACGCCCTTCGCCCTCAGCGCGTCGACGATCATCTCCGACTGGTTAGGCGGAACAATCTCGTCTTCATCGCCTTGGAGCACGATCATCGGCGCGTCGAGTTTGTCGACATGGTGGATGGGCGAGCGTTCGAGATAGATGTGCCGCGCTTCGGGATACGGACCAACGAGCGAGTCGAGATAACGCGCTTCAAACTTGTGGGTGTCGGTCGCCAACGCCTCGAGGTCGGCTACGCCGTAACGACTGGCGCCCGCCGCGAAGACATCGTGAAAGGCGAGCGCCGCCAACACCGTGAAGCCGCCGGCACTTCCGCCCCGGATCATGAGACGATCGGGATCTACGTCGCCTCGACCGGCAAGATACGACGTCGCGGCGACTGCGTCTTCGACGTCGGCGATACCCCATTGCCCGTCGAGCGCCTGCCGATAGGACCGGCCGTAACCGGTGGAGCCGCGATAGTCGACATCAACCACCGCCACCCCGCGGGATGTCCAGAAGAGAATTCCGGCCTGCATCTGCCGCCGCGCCTGGGCGGTCGGCCCACCGTGGGCGAGCACGAGAAGCGGGGGCTGCTCGCCGTCGAGCCCGACATGGCGCGGATTCGTGGGCGGATAGAACAGCCCGTGAGCGGTCGGGCCGCCCGAAGATCCGGGGGGACCAGAGGGGAACGAGATCCACTCAGGCTCGACGAGAAGGCCACGGTCGAAGGCCAGCGGTCGGGCCGGGCGCACGACGCAGCGGCGCGGCACACCGCCGGTGACCGTGAACTCGATCACCTCGGCGTCGTGGTCGTACCCGGCGCCGACAGCAAGGAGACCGTCGCCGTGAGCGGACAGACCAGTGATGCTGGTGTCGATGGTCGACGAGGTTCGGCCATCGACAATGAGTTCGTCGCCGGTCGGCATGCCGGCGACGGCAATCGTCGCTCCCCTGCCGTCGGGACTTCCAATGACCGCCCACCGCTGCATTCCGAAGACCCATGGCGGCGTGGCGATCTCGAAGGAACCGCCGACAATCGCGTCGAGCTGGCCCGACTCGAGGTCAACCGAGTAGAGGTTCCACCACTCATCCCGATCAGCCACGACCAGTAGCTGGCCGCCATCAAAGCCCGGTTCGCAATAGGCGACATCGCCCTCAAGGAACAGGCGTTGATCCCCTACATGACCGTCGGCGAACGCTACGCAGTGCAGGCGAGTGCGAGTCCAGGGCATCTCCGGGTGGTTCCATGAAACGAAGGTGAGGAGATCGCCTTGGGCCGAAAGGCGCGGCGAGGAGACGAAGTCAGCTCCGTCGTAGAGCACCTTGACGACCATCGATTCGTCGGTCGCAATCGCGACGATTTCGTTCGTCGGTTCGCCGGTTTCGCCATGATGCTCTCGCACACACACGATGAAGCAACCGTCGTTCGTGACCACGCCGTCGGCGTAGCGGTCGCCGGCCGGACGGTCGGGTTCGGTGGTGATGAAGCTCGTGACCCCATCACTGGTGCGCCGCAAGCGCTGGTCGCCATAGTCGACCCAGAAGAGAGCGTCGTCGAATACCCACCAGCTCGCGCCGCCGTACTCGTGGACACGGGTGCGCACGTTGGCCTCGGGCGGCGTGATCTCGACGGGTTCGGCGTCGTCCGTCCGGCCTCGACGCATGACCGTTACTCGACCGCCCTCAGAGGGACGCGACTCCGACCACCAATCGGCTTCGGGCTGACGAGAGACTTCGCCGATACCGACGGCGCCGTCGACAAGCGATGTTGCAGTGATTGGTGACGGCCACGCGCCATACGGGGTGGCAGTCGGTGTGATCATCGTGACTTCATGCGAGGAAGTCGACGATGCGGCTTACGCCTTCACCAAGGTCGTCGTCGCCAAGTGCGAAGGAGAGGCGAGCGCCACCCTCCACGCCGAAGGCTTCGCCCGGAACGATCGCAACCTTCGCCTGTTCGAGCAGGACGTCAGCGAGCTGCAGGGTGGTGTCGACCTGCACACCGCCATACTTTCGGCCGAGGACACCGGAGAGATCCGGGTAGGCGTAGAACGCACCCTGGGGCTCGGGGCAAACAACGCCTTCGATGCCGCTCAGCATGGCGTGCATCGTCTTGCGGCGACGGTCGAACGCGGAACACATCTCGACGACCGCGTCGAGGGGGCCAGACACGGCGGCGAGCGACGCGGCCTGGGCAACGTTGCAGACGTTGCTAGTGGAATGCGACTGCAGGTTCGTTGCCGCCTTGATGAGATCGGGCGGGCCGATCATCCAACCAACGCGCCAGCCGGTCATCGCGTAGGTCTTGGCCACGCCGTTGAGGACGACACACTTGTCTTTGATTGCGGGGACGACTACAGGCAACGAGTGGAACTCGTTGTCGCCGTAGACGAGGTGTTCGTAGATTTCGTCGGTGATCACCCAGAGGCCGTGTTCGACGGCCCAGTTGCCGATGGCCTCGATCTCGTCGCGTCGGTACACCGCGCCCGTGGGGTTGGACGGCGAGACGAACACGATCGCCTTGGTCTTCTCGGTGCGGGCCGCCTCGAGCAGCTCAAGCGTGGCGCGAAATCCGTTGGGTGCAGTGGTGAGAACCGGAACGGTGACCCCACCGGCGAGCGCAATCGGCTCAGGGTAGGTGGTCCAGTACGGCGCAGGCAGGAGTACCTCGTCACCGGGGTTCAGCAGCGCTTCGAACGTGTTGTACACCGCGTGCTTGCCGCCGTTGGTCACCAAAATATCGGCCGGCTCGCAGACGAAGCGACTGTCACGGAGGGTCTTGGCGACCAGTGCTTCTTTGAGTGCAGGAAGTCCGCCGACGGCGGAGTATTTGTGATTCACGGGCTCGCGGCAAGCTGCGACGGCAGCCTCGACGATGTGTTGCGGCGTCGCGAAGTCGGGTTCGCCCGCGCCGAAACCGATCACGTTTTCGCCGGCGGCCTTGAGCGCCTTTGCCTTGTTCGACACGGCGAGGGTGGCGGAGGGCGCGATGGCCCCCACACGACGGGAAATACGTTCGCTGCTCATGTCCGCAGACTACGGAAATTCATCGACGAAAGCGCGACAGTTTCGGCCAATTCCTGTCACCATGACGGGCGTGACAACACCTGCAATCACTATCCCTTCTGATCTTCTCCCCACCGACGGACGTTTCGGCAGCGGACCCACCAAGGTCCGTCCGGAGATCGTGCAGTCGCTGGCTGATCACGCGACCGACTTTCTTGGCACCTCGCACCGCCAACTCACTGTCCAGATGGTAGTTGCCGAGCTTCGCAACGGCCTCTCGGAGCTGCTCCGGGCCCCCGACGGTTACGAGATCATCCTCGGCAACGGCGGATCCACGGCCTTCTGGGATGCGGCAATCTTCGGGCTCATCGAAGCGCGCAGCCATCACCTGAGCTTCGGCGAGTTTGGCGGCAAGTTCGCCAGCGGCGTTGCTGCCGCCCCCCACCTCGGTGATCCGTCGGTGGCCAAGTCCGATCCGGGCACCCATCCGGCCCTCGAGGCCGTCGATGGAGTGGACGCCTACTGCTACACCCACAACGAGACCTCCACCGGCGTGATGATGAACCCCACGAGGGTCGGCGCCAACGGTGAGCTCATGTTGGTCGACGCAACCTCCGGCGCCGGCGGCTTACACTTCGACGCAGCGGCCACAGACGTTTACTACTTCGCCCCACAGAAGGCACTCGCGGCCGACGGTGGCCTCTGGATCGCCATGGTCTCACCGGCTGCGGTCGAACGAATCGAACGCCTCGCAGCATCGGATCGCTGGATCCCCTCATCGCTCGATCTCAAGATCGCGCTCGACAACAGCCGCAAGGACCAGACCTACAACACCCCGGCGCTCGCCACCGTGTGGCTCACCGCCAAGACCGTCGGCTGGTTCAACGACAACGGCGGCCTCTCTTGGTCCGCCGGCCGCTCCGCCGAGTCGGCGGAGATCCTCTACGGATGGGCCGACGCGAACGAGGCGGCCTCACCCTTCGTGCAGATCGAAGAACAGCGCAGCAAGGTCGTCGCCACGATCGACTTCGACGAGGCCATCGATGCCGACGTACTGTGCGACGTTCTTCGGGCCAACGGCATTCTCGACACCAATGGTTACCGCAAGCTCGGTCGTAATCAGCTCCGCATCGGCATGTTCCCAGCGATCGAGCCGAGCGACATCGAAGCACTCACCCACTGCCTCGACTACACCGTCTCCCAACTTTCGTAACGCTCCTCTTTTCTGAAGCCTCCGTCGCGCTATGCGCGACTCACGCTTCAGAGATTGGCGGGGTTAGGGAGTGATGCCGACCCGGGCCACAGGGGCCGCGGCATGAGCACGTCGACGCGCGCTCAGTTCCAAACCGTCGATCACGGCGTTTCGCAGGTCGCGCGGGTCAATGAGCTCATCGAACCCGAGGCCCGCAGCGGAGCGATAGCTGGATTCGAGCTCGGACTGCCGTAGCGCCTCGCGCGTCTCGTCGTCCGCGCCCACTGCATTTCCTGCACCCTGCGCCCCCATGGCGCCCATGGTTGCACCCGGGAAGGCATAGGACAGCGTCTGCTCGTCGTAGCCATTCATCGCCATGACACAGCTGCCGAAGCCATACGCCTTGCGCATTGTTACTTGGATCTTGACGGTCTGAGCGCGGGTCTGGGCGGTAAACATGCGGGCACCGGCGCGCAGAATTCCTGCTCGTTCGGAGGCGCTGCCGGCAAGCACACCGGGGTTGTCGGTCATGAACACCAGCGGCAGGTGAAAGCTGTCGCAGACCTGCACAAAGTGGGCCGCTTTGTCGGCCGCATCAACATCGATCGAACCGGCGATCACCGCAGGTTGGTTGGCGACAATACCGACGGCGTGTCCGGCGATACGAGCGAGCGCACACACGATCGATGGACCGAAGTCCGGCTGAACCTGGAAGAAGCCGCCACCGTCGACCACCTGGCTCACGGCATGGCGCATGTCGTAACCCTTGTTGCCGTCGCGGGGCACAACATCGAGCAGATCGTCGAGGCGGCGTCGCTCAAGATCGCCCGTGTCGCTCCACGGTGGCCGTTCCCATGCCGACGAGCCGAAGAACGACAGATAGGTGCGAACGTCGGCGAGCAGCGACGCATCGTCGGCCGCGACGTTGTGGACCACTCCACTGGCGACAGCGATTGCTGGGCCGCCGAGATCCTGCTTGGAGATGTGCTCGCTGAGCGAGGCCAGCACAACGGGCGGTCCGGCCGTGAAGATCGCAGCGTCGCCGGTCATGACCGACCAGTCGCAGAGCGGTGCGGTGATCGCACCGTGTCCGGCCGACGAACCCATCACGCCGCAGACCATCGGCACGAGGCCCGACAGCCGACCTTGCGCCTGCAGATCGCCGGGACCGCCGCCGCCGGGATCTCCTGGCATCGGCGGCCGATGGCCGGCGCCTTCCAAGAGCATGATGAGAGGCACACGCTCGCGTTTCGCGATGTCGGCGATGCGCCAACGCTTCCGACTCGCAGCGGGACCAATCGAGCCCCCCAGTGTGGTGAAGTCTTCAGCTCCGACGGCGACTGGTCGTCCATCGATCCGGCCGACTCCGGCGACGAGCGCGTCGGCCGGTGCGCTTCCACCCGCGAGCGTGCCGATCTCCGCGAACGAGCCAACATCGAGCAGCAAGTCAAGACGCGTTCGAGCGTTAAGTCGTCCGCTGTCGGCTCGCTTCGCAAGCTTCTTGGGTCCACCCATCGAGTGCGCAGTATTTCGCCGCGATTCGAGGTCGGCGAGTGTCTCGCCCCAGTCATGCCCATCGGTCATCCAACGAACATTACCGGTCGATCACAGAATCGTGAGAACCGCCACGTTCCAGCAGACGACGGCGAGGTACCACCCGACTGTTCCAGCGAGCGCAAACTTCGACAAGCGTGAACCCTGCACCCGGGTGAGCAAGGCCGCAATAAGCGCGAGCACTACGCCCTTGAGCAGGGCGACTTCCCAGATGTTTTCGACAAAAGGCTGGACGAACGGATTGCGCTCAGATCCACCGCGATGGAGCACCATCGCCGGGGTGATGAGGTCGAAGATGTTGAGAACGATGAGCCCGAAAAACAGAGTCCAGCCAACGTCTCGGGCGAGAACGCGACCAGCGAGCGGTTCGGGATCCGACGCGATCGTCGACTCCATGTGCACTCTCCTCACTCCATTCGCCACTGCGGCAAACTAGCCCATAGCCAAACCATGTCAACACGCGCTGTGGGCAAATCGACCACCAAAAGTGATCACGCGTGGGTGCCGACGGTCCAGTCGATCAGCGAGGCCATCGTTGACGCCAGGGCAGTGCGCTCCACACCCCACGACTCGAAGCCCGTTCGGTGGGCGCTGACGTGCGCAAGCATTGTTGTCAGTACACCCGCGGCCGCGCCCGCGTCGATTCCGGGTGCAAGTCGCCCCGACACCGCGGCCTGATCGGCCAGTTCGCGCAAGGAAAGAAACACGCCGTTGAGGAGCTGAATCCGGAGCTCACGAAAGCGTTCGTCACCCTCGGTCGTCGCGAGATCGATCACGCGGAGGATGGACTGGTGAGTGTCGAAGAAGTCGAGGAAGCCGTCGGCCAAAGCGGCCGCAGCCGCGGGTGCGGTCCAATCTGGATCGGTAACGAGGGCACTCAGCTCCTGGCTGCCCACCTCGACCATCTCCTCGACCATGCTCAAGACCGCGCTCTCCACATCCGCGAAGTATTGATAGAAGGTGGCGGGCGAAGTGCCCGCCCGGCGGCTGATGTCGACCACCTTCACGTCGTGCAGCGGCGAAGTATCGAGAAGGGCGCGAGTCTCATCGAGGAGTTTTTGCCGGGTGGCGCGTCCACGGCGCCCGGGGACGCGACCATCCGCGGCCCGGGGTGACTCCGCCGGCGCGATTCGGGCATCCATAACGCGGACCCTAGTGGTCAACCCTCCACCGATGGTCAGCCGGGCGAAGCGAACTCCGAGCGGAGTGCGGCACCATGCGCTCCGGGCCGGTGCGCCACCGCACCAGGCACCGGACGGTGCCAAGGGTCGGCGACCTCGTGCCAGTCGTGACCGAGTGAAAGTCGCCACGAAGTTCCGGTACGTCGCACCTCGGCGGGGAACGCCAGAGTGCGGGCCGCCCAGGACGCGGCACGACTGAGCGGCACCTCCACAACCGACGCTCGATCGCTCGCCAGTATCTCGGCCGCCATGGCCGCTCCGACGAGCCCTGCGATCGGATCCGCCACCGCGTCGGCCACAAACCCAGGTGTTGAATCAGCTGTCGACGGCACAAACAGCCCGCCGTCGACGGCGGCGTCGTCGCCGAACCCGACGCGATCGGCGTTGATACCTCGTCTTCCGTGACCGGTGATGGACAACCAACTGACCCCCTGCGCAGCCAGAGCCGCGGGATCGACGCCGATCGCGTCCATGGCCCGCGGTCGCGATGCCTCGACCACGAGGTCAGCCGCGCTCAGGAGGCGCCGGAGGAATCGCTGATCCTCGCGATCGGAGAAGTCGATCTCAACACACTCCTTGCCAGCATTGAGTAGATCAAAGAACTCGATCGCCCCGCCGCGGGCCCCGTCGGATCGGCGTCGGCCCTCCACCTTGATCACACGAGCCCCGGCGGCGCCGAGCAGACTCGCGGCCAGAGGCCCGGCCCACAAGGAGCTCATGTCGACCACAAGCGGGCGAGCGGTCGGTGTGCGAGGTCCACCACGTTCGAGTTCGCTGGCGGGAGCGATCGGCGGCGCCGAATTCTGAGCTGCGCCGACCGGAATTCCGAGCAGGGTTGCCTGGTCTCGAACCTGCGCCCGTGACATCTGTCCCAAAGCGGCCTCGACGCCGGGCCAGTCTTCGCTCGGAAGCGACGCACTCACAAGGGCGGGAAGCGACGCAACGTCTTCGGGGCGAGACAGATTCAGCGCGACCCATCCGTCGGCAACTTCGACGAACCGACAAGAACCGCCGACCGACGTTGCGCCATTACGTGTCATCCCCGTAAATGCCGCCCGCTCACCCAGCAACGCCGGTCCATCGATGAGGACGGCATTACCCCAGCGACGCGTCTCGTTCGCGAGATCCTCCGCCGCCGCATCCATCGCGCTGGCGACCCACGCGGGCGCGGCCGAAGGCGGGCCGTCTGCCGGGCCAGTGAGCGACATCGCACCGCTCGCGGCCCAGGCTGCAAGTACCGCTGTATCGCCGTGCATAACCATAGAAACTATCGCGCTCGGTCGGCCTGAGGTCCTGGTTGGCCCGCGGGTGCGGCGAGACCCCATACTGGGGGTCGCGGACGTGGAAGTGCGCCGCCAAGATCTACCAGGAGAAGAATATGGCCGAACTGAAGCCGGGCGCCCGATTCCAGAGCACCGTGTGCACCACTGAGGTCATCGTGGTGAAGGGGGCCGGCGAAGCCGACCTGACCTGTGGCGGCGCCCCGATGGTGCCCGCGGGCACTGGCGAGGTCGCAGGTGCCCCCGCCGACAACGCCGCCGAGGGCACGCTGCTCGGCAAGCGCTACAGCGACGACGCAGAGACAATCGAGATGCTCGCCACTAAGGCGGGCAATGGTTCGATGGCTGTTGGTGGCGCTCCCCTTGCGGTTGCCCAGGCGAAGACGCTTCCCGCGTCCGACTGATCTCATCGTTTCTTCCGGACTCACGACATGAATCTGATGATGCTGCTGGAGATGGCGGCGAGCGGTCTTGAAGACCGGGCCGCTGTGGGTTCCATCGACGGCGGACTGACCTATCGCCAACTCTTCGACCAGGCTGGCGAAGCCGCCGCTCGCTTTCGGGCCGACGCCGGAGACAAGGTCATACTCTGCGACGAATCGAGCCCTGCGGTTCCCGTGGCGCTCTTTGGCGCCGCGTGGGCCGGAATGCCGTACGTACCGCTGAACTATCGGCTCCCCGACGACGACCTCACATCGCTCGCTGAACGCAGCGCGCCAGCCGTCGCAATCAGCGACGCCGCTGGGGCAGAGCGCATCGGCCATCTCGAGGGTGTCACCGCGGTCGCACGCGATGAATTCGTGGCGAACCGCCGTGGCGGCGCGCCGCTGCCCGAACCCGGCGACTGGTCAATGGACCCCGAGGAAATCGCAGTACTGCTCTTCACGAGCGGAACCACCGGCGCGCCGAAGTCGGCCGTGCTCCGACACAAACATCTCGTCTCTTACATCCTCAGCTCCGTGGAATTCATGGGGGCCGGCGCCGACGAAGCCACCATCGTGAGCGTGCCGCCGTATCACGTTGCCGGAGTATCGGCGATGCTGTCGTCGGTCTATGCCGGACGTCGTATTGTCCAGCTCCCGAAGTTCGACGCCGACGACTGGATCGACACGGTGGAGCGCGAGGGCATCACCCACGCCATGGTCGTCCCGACCATGCTTGCTCGTATTGTCGAAGCCCTCGACGCCCGAGGCGGCGAACCCATGTTGGGTATCCGAGCGCTCTCGTATGGCGGCGGCAAAATGCCCGAACCCGTCATTCGCCGGGCGCTCGATCTCTTCCCGATTACCAACTTCGTCAACGCCTATGGCCTCACCGAAACCAGCTCCACCATTGCGCTGCTCGGCCCCGATGACCATCGGGTTGCGCAGTACAGCGAAGACGAAACCGAACGGACCCGCCTGAAGTCGGCCGGCCGCCCACTGCCCGGGGTCGAGGTGTCGATCCGCGACGACGACTTCAACGAACTTCCGGCCGGCGGAGTCGGCGAGATCTACGTCCGCGGCGAGCAGGTGGCCGGCGAATACCTCGAGAAGGGGTCCCTGCTCAACGACGGCGGCTGGTTCCCCACGCGAGACGGCGGCTTTATCGACGAGGGCGGCTACCTCTTCGTCCAGGGCCGCAACGACGACGTCATCATTCGCGGCGGTGAGAACCTGTCGCCCGGGGAGATCGAGGATGTGCTCCTCACCGATGTGCGGGTGAAGGAAGCGGCCGCGATCGGCGTTCCCGACACCGAATGGGGAGAGAAGGTCGTAGCCGTCGTGGTGCGGGCCGACGATGCTTGCGCCGAAGATGAGCTTCAAGACCTCGTCCGTTCGCGTCTGCGATCCAGCCGCGTGCCGACCCACATCGTGTTCGTCGACGAGCTGCCCTACAACGACACCGGCAAACTGCTCCGTCGAGTGTTGCGCGAGAATTACGCCCACCTCGGCGACGACCAGAGCGACTGACCCATGGACATCGCGCGCTGGTCGACCGAAGAGGCTCGGTCAGCGATCGCGGGCGCTCACCTCGACCGACAACTCGGCGTGCCGTATGGCGTACCCGCGCTTGTTGTTGCCCTTCGCGATGCTGACGACGGCGCCGACATCGCCGAGGCGGTGCAGAACCTTCCGGTCATCGCGATCGCTACGGGAGGTGACCCCGCGGCCGCGTGGGACCTCGCCCTCAACGACCATGAGTCCGTCACCGAAGGAATCCTGCACGCGCCCCGAGCCGCAACGATTGCCGCCCAAACGCTGCGCCGCACCGCGCGTCTGTCCCCGGCCGACGGACTCCTCGTTGAGTCCCTTGCCTACGCAACGTTGCAGACCGGCCCCGATTTCGCCGACTGGTTAGCCAGCCACGGTCACCGCACCCGCACAGACCAATCACCGCGGGTCAATGTTGAGATCGAGGCCGATGGCACGGCCGCTATCACGCTGACCCGAGGCCGCCTGCGAAACCTTCTCGACGCGCAGATGCGAGACGAACTGGTCGACGCCTTTCGGGCGCTCTCGATCAATCACCAGGGTCCGATTCAGATCACTGGAGAAGGCCCCGGTTTTTGCGCGGGAGGAGACCCCGCCGAATTCGGCACGGTCAGCGATCCAGTCACCGCTCACCTCATCCGATCGAACGCCAACGTCGCCCCGTGGATCATGTCAGTCGCGGCGCGAACCGAAGCCATCGTCCACGGACCGTGTGTTGGTGCCGGTGTGGAACTCGCGGCGTTCTGTCGACGGGTCGTCGCCCGACCCGACGCCCGGTTTCGCTTGCCCGAGACCCAGATGGGACTCCTTCCCGGGGCGGGCGGCACCGTGAGTATTCCCCGCCGCATCGGGCGCCAACGAACCCTCGAATGGCTCTTGACCGGTGCCGAGATCGACGCGACGCAGGCCATGGCGTGGGGCCTCGTCGACGCCATCACCGAGTAGCGAAGTGGCCCAAACCGAGGCCGTTTCTGAGCTGGGCTAACGTCGTTTACTTCCGGGCGAAGCTGTTCCGGAGGTTGGAATCCGCAAAGTCGGCGGGCACCTGCCCCGACGTTGCGTAGAGATAGAGCGCGGTCTGGAAGATGGCACTCATCGCCGTAATCGCCGAGAAAGCGATGGCGACGTAGATGACGGCGAGGATCACACCGACGATAAGGAGTGGTCCGCCGACGGAGCCGGTGAGCGCTACAACAATCACCGCAGGGATGGCCGCGACCACGCCGAGAATGCCGAAGCCCACCCGAGCGGCAAGGTTCTCTCCCCACGTATCTCGCAACAGCGATCCGGACTTCTTCAGAGACTCGATCGCGCCGAGGTCGTCGATCATGATCGCCGGGATCGTCAGGAAACTGGCGAGCTCCCAGGCAAACCCGCCAATTGACGAGATGATGTTCCCGAGAAAGCCGGCCCGTTCTCGCAACGCTCGCAGGACCATGCCGACGGTGGCCGTAAGAATTGCCCAAGGGACCAGACCACTGATCCGAGACATCGCTCGCCGCATCGACGAACTCACCGTGGGGTCGCCACCGGAAAGCCGCTCGTGGGCACCGGCAACCAGTGCGCCGGTGAAGAAGACCGTGACGATCGACAATGCCATCGTTGCAAGGAAGCCGAGAACGTACACCGCGGGACTCACGCTCTCCCCCGTGCCAGTGTCGGACAGAATGAACATCGGCACGACAAAAACGGCGGCGACGACAATCCACGAGATGACCGACAGGACCGGTAGGAGCATGAGCTCGCGATCCTTCTGAAGGACTCGCCAAGAGACCTTCGCCAAGTTCCACGTGTTCGCCAGTCTGCCCATCTGATGAGCGTAGCCCGCGGGCCAAACGACGCTTGTGTTAGCGCAGTTCTCTCGGGAGCCCGAGCACTCGTTCGCCGATCACGTTGCGCTGGATCTGGTTGGAACCGCCATAGATCGTGTGGGATCGGCTGTAGAGGAAGGTGCGCTGATCCTTGTCGACCACATAGCGGGGATGATCGCCGCCACCAAAGACCTCGTGACCGGCATGGGCGGTGGCATCGCCGACCATCGACGCCGCTCCCTTGACGAGCATTAACAACTCACCCATACGACGGTGCCAGCCCGCCCAGAACAGCTTGCCGATCGACATTTCCGGACCGGGCACACCATCGCTGGTGAGGGCCGTCAGCATGCGGAGCTGGTTGAAGCGCAGGATCTCTAGTCGGACGTAGCTCTCCATGAGCTCTTGGCGAATCACCGGGTCGTCCCAGCGTCCGTTCGACTTGGCGATGGCGATCATGTCGTCGAATTCCTGACGGAACGACACTTGCTGGCCAAGGGTGGACGCACCCCGCTCGAACGCGAGGGTGCCCATGGCAACCTTCCAGCCGTTGCCGACCCCGCCGACGACGAGCGACTCTTCGGTGACGGCGTCGGTAAAGAAGGTTTCGTTGAACTCGCTGCCTCCCGTGATCTGGATGATTGGACGGATCTCGACACCCGCTTGTTTCATTGGCACGAGGAGGTAGCTGAGCCCGGCGTGACGCACGGAACCCGCCTCGGTACGAACGACCACAAATGCCCAGTCGGCAAACTGCGCCAGCGAGGTCCAGACTTTCTGACCGTTGACAACCCATTGTCCGTCGACCAACTCGGCCCGCGTCTTCACGTTGGCGAGATCTGAGCCCGCGTCGGGTTCGGAGTAACCCTGGCACCACATTTCTTCACCGGACAGAATCTTCGGGACGAACCGCTGCTGCAGGGTCTCGTCGCCAAACGCCATGATCGTCGGACCAAGCAGGGTGACCCCAACATTCGGGATCCGGCCGGGGGCGCGTGACTCGACGTAGGTCTTGAAGAACACGACCTGCTCAGCCAGGGTGCAGCCCCGTCCGCCAATGTGTTCGGGGAAATCAATGCCAAGCCAGCCGCCGGTGGCGAGCTCTCGCTCCCACTCAAGCTGGACTTCCACCGGCATGTCTTCGTGGCTGGTGAGGCCCTTGCCGCGCCACTTCGCGAACTCGCCGACCACGTGCTCTTCGAGCCAGGTGCGCACCTCGTCTTGGAATTCCTGCAGCGATGGGTCGAGCCGAACGTCCATGACGATGAAGGGTAGCTAGGAACTGACGGTGTATCAGGTTCGGGCGATGCGCTAGTTTCGGCGGCCATGAGTTCGCCAACACCGACGATGACCGTTCCCGCCGCCAACGCCTTCCTTACTGGCGAAGGCGGCTACTTCGAGACCGCCCAGGAGAAGGTCGGTGATGCCGAGATGCTGGTGGTGAAGAACCGAACGAAGAACCTTCGGGAGATGCTTCTCGCCTCGGCCAACCATGGTGGTGGAGAGGCCCGCTACTACCTCTTCGATGATGACCGGGCCGCCTCGTTCAACGAGAACATCGAACACGCGGCGGCGCTTGGTGCTGCCCTTCGTGAGCGATATGACGTTGGTCCCGGTAACCGTGTCGCCATTCTCGGAGCGAACTCGCCCGAGTGGATCCAAACGTTTTGGGCCACCGTTTCGCGCGGTGCGATTGCCGTGGCCATGAACGGCTGGTGGACCGCCGACGAGATTCGTTATGGCCTCGAACTCACCACCCCGAAGGTGCTGATCGTCGACCAGCGCCGGCTCGAACGGCTCGACGGCGATCCGGGTATGCCCGTGATCGTGATGGAAGACGAGCTCGCCAACCTGATCGCCGAGGGCGCCGGCACACCGATGAGCGATGTGCCCATCGCCGAGGACGACCCGGCCGCGATTCTGTTCACGTCCGGCACCACCGGTCGGCCCAAGGGTGCGATCACCACCCATCGCAACTTCCTCGCCTACGTGTCGTGTGCGTTCATCCTTGGCGCCCGAGACGCCGTGCGCTTCCCCGCCAGCGACAATGCGCCCGCCACCGACCCGGCGCTGCGGCTCGCGGCATCACCGTTGTTCCACATCTCCGGACTCCACGCCTCGGCAATCACGGCAGTGGCCTCCGGCCTCGGATCACTGTGGACCACCGGTCGCTTCGACCCGGAAAAGGTGTTGCAGCTCACCGAGAAACACCGCATCACCGGCTGGGGCGGTGTCACGACACAGATGTGGCGCATCATCGAACACCCCGAATTCGACCGCTACGACACGTCCTCGGTGCAATCGATCGGCGGGGGAGGATCCGTATGGTCGCCCGAGTTGCAACGGGCCTGCCGCGAAGCGCTCCCCCACGCCTCTCAGGCGGTGGGTGTGGGTTATGGACTCACCGAATGCGCCGGACTCGCCACTCACGCGTCCAACGACATTCTGGTGGCGCACCCCGACTCCGTCGGCTACCCAATTCCGACCGCCGATGTAAAGATCTACGACGACGACGACCAACTGCTTCCCGACGGCGACATCGGCAACGTGTGTGTGCGCGGCCCAATGGTGATCCCGGGTTACTGGGAGAACCCCGACGCAACCGCCGAAACAATCCGGCCAGGCGGCTGGCTCCGCACGGGCGATTTCGGCCACTTGCGCGACGGCCTGCTGTTCCTCGCCAGTCGCCGGACCGACCTCATCATCCGCGGCGGCGAAAACATCTATCCCACCGAGATCGAGAACCGGCTCGACGAACACCCCAATGTGCTCGAAGTCGCGGTGATCGGTGTGGACCATCGCGAACTCGGCCAAGAGGTCAAGGCCGTCGTGGTGCCGCGCGATGGCGCGTCAGTCGAACCCCAGGAGTTGGGCGAATGGGTGGCTCAGAAACTGGCGAGCTTCAAGGTGCCCGCCCATTGGGAGATTCGCTCCGAGGCGTTGCCTCGTAATGCCAGCGGGAAGATTCTGAAGAATGTGGTCTCGGGCGATGCCGAGAACACCTTCATCGAGGACTAGCTATCCAAGTGCGGTGAGCGCCCACGGCTGGGTGCGTTCCCAGACCAGCCCCACGTCGAGCAGAACCTGCTCGGCATGGTGCGGGGCCAAGACTTGAAGCCCAACAGGCAGACCGTCGCTCGCATTGCCAGCCGGTAACGAGATCGCGGCATTGCCGTAGATGTTCGACGGTGTGGTGAGGGCGCCATTGTTGCCGCCGTTGGACTCACGACCACCGAACACTGTGGGGAGGTGCCCTTCGGCGCCGAACGCGGTGGACGGGTTGGTCGCGGCGAACACCAGGTCGACATCATCGAACATGGCGGCCATCGCCAGGTTGAGCTCGATCCTCCGTGTCTCGGCCTTGACCATGGCCCCGAGGTCGACGCGCTGCTCGGCCTGTTCGATGCTGGCTCGCATCATTCCAGTGAGGTCACCGGCGCAGTCGGGCCAGCGGTCGCCCAGCTCCTTACGGAGACCAATACCGCCGGTGAGCCCCCAGGCGCCCATCACGTGGGGCAACCGCAGGTCGAGCTCCACTCGAGTGGCACCCATCGCCGCGATGAGTGCTTCGGCGGCCGCAATTACGATCTCTTCGGTTTCCGGCGCGACGACTGCGCACCCGAGATCAGCGACGATCACCACTCGAAGGGAGGCGAGGTCGGCCACTCCAGCGCCAAGATTGGCTTCGAACCCCTCGACCCGAGGAAGGCTGAACGGATCGCGACGGTCGACACCGTTGGTGACATCAAGCCAGCGGGCGCTGTCGCGGATGCTGCGGCTTACACAACCCTCGACGGCCGTGAGATTGCCGACCTGGGGCCCCTTGGGGACGCGTCCGTAGGTGGGCTTGAGCCCGACTAGGCCGCAGAAGCCTGCAGGGATCCGGATCGAGCCGCCGCCGTCGCTGGCGGTTGCCAGGGCGAACAGCCCGCCCGCAACACCAGCCGCAGACCCACCGGAGGAACCGCCGGGAGTGCGTTCGGTGTCCCAGGGATTGAGCGTGGCTCCGTGGAGCTTGGTGGTGGTCTGATTAACCCCGCCGAATTCGCTCGACGTGGTCTGCACGGCGGGGATCGCTCCACCGAGCCGGAGTCGCTCGACCGGGATCGAATCGTCGGTCGCCACCCGGTCCGCGAGCGCGACCGATGCCTCAGTGTCGGGCCAGCCCGCAACCGGGAGTAGTTCTTTCACCGCGAGCGGCACACCGCCAAAGGGCTGCGAAACATCGGCTTGTTCGGCCGCGGCCAGGGCGGCGTCGCCATCGACATGGCAGACAGCGTTGAGCTCATCGGCTGCCACCGCGGCAAGCGTTGCCGCCATTTCTTCGCGGGGGCGGCGCTCGCCATTCCGAAAGGCTTCCACCAGCGACACCACGTCGCCCATCCACGGTTGATCCGTCATCTTGTCCCCATACGCGTTTCAATGTCGACTCCCACCCTACGATCTCGGCGTGCTCACCGACATCAGCCGCCGAGCGGCCCGCGACTTTGCCGACACCGCGGCCTATGTAGCCGACGCGGGATGGTCGATCTCCTACGCCGAACTCGACCTGGCGGCGGATGAGGTTGCGGCTGGCCTGGCGGCCCGTGGCGTGCGGTCAGGGTCCGTTGTCGCTCTGGTCACTCCGTCGGTCCCGGACTATGTCGTATTGTACCTCGCACTTGCTCGGCTCGGCGCCGTGACGGCCGGACTCAACCCAAAGCTGAAGCAACGCGAAATCGCCGGCTGTCTCGACGTGCTCAACCCCCAACTCGTGATCGTCACGGACGACCTGTCTGATGCCGTCGACCGCGATCGGTTTCCCACCGAAACGCTCACGCCCGGCAAAGACCCTGCATCCGTGGCGGGCCAGTTTCGGGTGGTCGGGGCGGGGCCGGCGCCCACCCTCAGCGATGACAACGATCGCCCCGTGTGCATCTGCTTCACCAGCGGCTCCACTGGCCTTCCCAAGGGCGCCTGGTACACCAACCGGCAGCTCCGTCGTATCGCCGAACTCGATACCGGTGGTGCCTGGGGCGGCGGTGGACACGGCATTTCTTCCACCCAGTTCGCTCACGTTGGTTTCATGACCAAGATGCCGTGGATGCACGCAACCGGCCGCACCACCCATCTCCTTGAGCGCTGGTCGGCCGGCCCGGTGCTGCAGCTGATCGCTGATCATCAGATGCCCGCGGTCACCGGGGTGGCTCCGCAGCTCGCACTCATGCTGCGGCACCCGCTGATCGACGAACTGGATTTCTCCGCCGTCAACGCCATCGTCGCCGGCGGCGCCGCATCTCCACCGGCCCTCGTTCGCGAGTGTCGCGAGAAGTTCGGCGCGGGCTACTCCATTCGCTACTCGTCCACGGAGTCAGGCGGGATCGGCATCGGCACCGCACTCGACGCCGACGACGAAGAGGCGTTCCACACGATCGGACGCCCTCGGCCGGGGGTCGAGGCATCGATACGCGACACCGATGGCAACCCGATGCCCGTCGGTGACATCGGCGAACTGTGGCTGCGGTCCGATTGTGTGATGTCGGGCTACTGGAACGACCCCGAAACCACCGCCGACACCCTGGTCGACGGATGGCTGCGTACGGGCGATCTCGCCCACCTCGACGGCGCCGGTTGTTACCGACTCGCGGGTCGGCTGAAAGAGATGTTCATCCGCGGCGGATACAACGTGTATCCGATGGAGGTCGAGAGTGTGCTCGTCGATCTTGAGACCGTCGCCGAGATCGTGCTCGTTCCTCTGCCCGACGATGTCATGGGCGAAATCGGGGTGGCAGTGATCGTGCCGACTGATCCAGCCGAGCCCCCGTCACTGGAAGATCTCCGATCCTTCGGTGCCGATCTTCTCGCTCCGTACAAACTGCCCGAAGCGATCCGAATCGTTGACTCGCTTCCTCGGAACGCGAGCGACAAGGTGGACCGGCGAACCCTCGCGTCAGGCGAGCAACCGAACTAGTTGATCAGCGCCGGCGCCCTCGGTTGCGACCGCCCTTACCCCGTTTCTGGTTGCCGTCCTTCTTGTCGTTGCGCTCGCGCTCTTCTTCTCGAGCTCGCTGCGCCGCGAGCTCCGCGACAAGGGCCTTGTATCGATCAATCCGACGCGTGTCGACCTCGCCGGCCTCGACCGCCGCGGCGATGGAACAACCCGGCTCGGAGTCGTGGGCGCAATCACCGAATTTGCACTCACCGGACAACTCTTCGAGGTCACCGAAGACGAGGTCGAGCGCGTCTTCGGCCTCCCAGAGGCCGAGCGCTCGAATGCCCGGCGTGTCGAGCAGTAGGCCAGCGTCATCGGGAAGGAGTACGAGTTCTCGGGCGGTCGTGGTGTGGCGACCCTTTGCATCGGAGCTGCGGACTTCGCCAATTTCAAGCAGCTCCTGACCCACCAGTGCGTTGACGAGCGAGGACTTACCAACCCCGCTCGCGCCAACCAGCGCCAATGTGCGACCGGGGCCGATCGCTGCGACCAACTCATCGAGCCCGGTGCCATCCGCGATACTCGTCAGTAGGACGGGGACGTCGCGAGCAACCGACCGCACGATGCCCTCGGTGACGTCATCTATCTGATCGTCGGCCTTCGTGAGAATCACCATCGGCGAGGCCCGGCTTTTGTAGGCCAACACCAGAAGTCGCTCGAGTCGGCCCGGCGGCAGCAGTCGGTCGAGCCCGTGCACCACTGCCACCACATCGGCGTTGGCGGCGAGAACCTGTTCGAGATCGCGCTCGGCCGGATCGCGACGACTCACGCTGGTCTGGCGGTCGAGGACTTCGGTGATCACCATTCCGAGTCCGTCTTCATCGGCGATCATCACCCAGTCACCGGTGACCGGCGCGATCTCGTCTTGGGCGCGCTGAGAGTCGGACAAGACCCGTACGCGTCCCTCCGCGCTCACCACATCACACTCGCCGCGGTCGACCCGCACGACCCGGGCGAGCACACCTTCCGACAGAGTGGTGGTTGCGGCGGGGCCGGTGAGGCGGCCCCAGGGGTCAAGAGAAGTAAGGTCGATACCGCAGTCTTGCGGATTTCCGGCCGATCGGGAACCAAACTGAGAAAGAGAGCGTTTCTGTACCAGAGGAACGCCGATCCCCCACTTCGTCCCACTTGGCCAGGAAGATTGTAGAGATGCCCGAAACCTTGGTGATCCCCGAAGAAGAGACGTCGGGCGCCACGATGGCCGACCATCCACGCTGGTACGGCGCGCTCGCGGGCGCGATCGCAGCGGCGGTGGCCCTGATCTTTGGCGAAGTGGTCGAGAGCATTTCCGACACCATCCCGGGCCTAGTCCTGGGTATGGGCGAATGGATTCTCGACATCGCACCGGGTGAGGTGGCTGAAGAGGGCATCGAAAGTCTCGGCGCGCGCGGCAAGTCATGGCTCATTCCGGGCATCACCATCACCGCGCTCGTGTTGGGTGCGGTGCTCGGCGACTTCTCGAAACGTGTGTCGATGCGCATTGGCGTGATCGGCTTTGCCGTCTTTGGCCTGCTGGGCGGTTTCACTACGGCCCGCAATCCGCAGTCACCGGCCCTGACCAGCTGGTTCTGGGCGCTCATCGCTGCGGGGCTCGGCGTTGGCACCCTCGTTCTTCTCCTCACTCGCCTCCACCGACCCACCCGGTTGGCCACCACCTTCGAAGACCCACGAGACAAGCGGGCAACCCGCCGAGCGTTCCTCGGCTGGTCCGCAGGTGCCAGCGCCGTTGCCGTCGCGGGAGTAGGCATCGCTCGCGCCGCAGAAGGCGAGAGCGCGGCCGAGGTCGCACGCGACGCGCTCGACTTTCGCAGTATCACGGGTGAAGGCACGGGCGCCTCCACCACCATCTCCCCCCTCCGCGACACGATGACCCCGGGTTCGTTCGACAACATCCCCGGCATTGGCACCTACATCACGCCAAACAACACCTTCTACCGAATCGACACGGCGCTCTCGGTGCCCCAGGTCGACCCCGATAGCTGGTCGCTCTCGTTCACCGGCATGGTCGACAATCCCTACACGCTGACCTTCGACGAGATTCTCGACATGGAACCGGAGGAACACATCGTCACGCTGTCGTGTGTTTCCAACGAAGTCGGCGGCGGTCTCGTGGGCACCGCCAACTGGCTTGGTGTTCCAATCACCAAGCTGCTCGAACGGGCCGGTGTGCAAGACGGCGCCACCCAGTTCGTTGGTCGTTCGGTTGATGACTGGACCGCCGGCTTCCCCACCGACCTTCTCGATGATGGCCGCACCGCCCTTCTCGCGGTCGGCATGAACGGCGAACCGCTGCCAATCATCCACGGCTTTCCTGCCCGCCTTGTGGTTGGCGGCATCTACGGCTACGTGTCGGCCGTGAAATGGATCGAGGAGATCCACCTCACCACCTTGGAAGACTTCAACGGCTACTGGATCACTCGCGGCTGGTCCAAGGACGGCCCAATAAAGACGATGTCACGCATCGACGTACCCCAGCATCGCTCCACCATTAACGCGGGCCTCACCGCGATCGCGGGCGTGGCGTGGTCCCCACCGCGCGGCATCCAGGCTGTCGAGATCTCGATCAACGAGAACGACGAATGGAACGAGTGCGAGATCGCGGCGCCGGGCAGCGACGAAACGTGGGTTCAGTGGAAGACCGACTGGGAAGCTCCCCCCGGCGATCACATCTTGCGAGTGCGTGCAGTCGACGGCGCCGGCGAACTGCAGCCCCTCGGCCCGAAGGCCGTAGCCCCCGATGGCGCCGAGGGCTGGCACGCCATCCGGGTGACGGTTGCGTAACGGCTATTCGTCCTTCGGGAGGATGTCGCCGGTCCCGAACCGGAGTCGGTAGACCCCCGCCAGCAGCAAGAAAACGGCCGGCGTCACAAAGATAACGAGCACCAGCCACAAGCGTGTCGTTGCTTTGGTGTTGCATTCGTCGAAGGGCGGATGTGACCATACGTTGCCGCACGGTCCGAAGTCTGACCACAGGTCGGCCAACGTCAGCGACCAGCCCATGGCGAAAAGCAGCAGCGCAGCAAGGCACATAGCGGCGCCTGAACGGCGCTTCCACGTTTGATCTCGTAGCCGATGAGAGCTGCACTCAGGACCGACCGGTGGGAACACCGGGCTAGCTCTGCATCTTTTCGAGCATTTGGCCCATCTGCTCGTGCACCTTGTTGATGGCTCGCAGCGGACGGATCATCACCTTGAACTCGACGATCTTGCCGTCTTCGTCACAGGTGATGATGTCGACGCCGTTAACCGAAACATCGCCCATCATGGTCTCGAATTCGAGAACCGCATGGTTGCCATCAACGACCTGCTTTACATACCGAAACGCGCTCTTCTTGTCGCTCTCGGCATCCGAAGAGTCGCTCGCTTCCGACTTGTCGCCGGGGAAGACGTTGCCTGCGGCGCCGAGGTAAAGCTTGGTCAGTTCTTTGCCCTCTTGACCGGCGAAGACGACGGGCGACCAGAACACGCAGTCGTCGTGCAGGAGTTCATCAAGCCCGCCCGGGAACTGTCCCCGAAGGTTCGCGTGCCAGTTATCGATAACGGTGGAGATCATGTTCGTATCCTGCCAGGCCCGACCCGCTCGCGTCGCCGACGCGCCGGGTAGGTTTCCCCGATGAGCGAACAACGCGAGATTCTCGACTACGGCACATATGGCAGCGCCGTCCGTGACTTGGCCACTGTTGTGGCCGACGACGGCTACCGCCCCGAGATCATTCTGGCGATCGCCCGCGGTGGCCTTTTCGTGGCCGGTTCGCTGGGTTACGCCCTCTCGGTCAAGAACATCTACGTGATGAACTGCGAGTATTACACCGGTGTCGATGAGCGCCTCCCGGTGCCAGTAATGCTCCCGCCCTACGTCGATTTCGTCGACATGAAAGATGCCACCGTCCTGATCGCCGATGATGTCGCCGACACGGGCCACACACTCAAGATGGTGCACGACTTCTGCAGCGACCGGGTGAAGGAAGTGCGCTCCGCCGTGCTCTACGAGAAGTCGCACTCACTCGTGAAGTGCGAGTACGTGTGGAAGCGCACCGACCAGTGGATCAACTTCCCCTGGTCCACCGAGCCCCCGGTAGTCAGCGCCGAAGATGCTCGCCACCGCGTGGCCGACGCGTAGCTCACACGCCGGACCCGGCGGCGACGAATCGGTCGTTGTCGCTCCAGAACTGCGCCTGCAGCTCTTTGTGCATCGGCACTCCGTCCACCGAGATTTCGGGCAGCAGGACCTCGCCTGGGCCCCAAACTTCGAAGTCCATGCCGATGAGGCCGATGCCGTCAACGTCGTCCGTCACCTGGGTGTCACCAAGGCGCGATTCATCGGAATTCTTCGAGAATTTCTTCCTGCAGACGGGCCAACACGTCCTCGCGGCGATCGCTCGGCAAGTTGAAGTTGGCAATCACCAGGTCGGAGAACGCAGTCTTCAGCATCTCGCGATTGGCATAGACCGCGAGTCGCTGGGACGCGACGATCTCTCGATAAAAGTTGAGGGAGACGGGGCAAGCTCCGGCATAACGCGACTGAGCCATCCGGTCGTTGGCGTGCGCCTGTCCCAGCCCGGTGAGCGCCAGGATGTAATCGCGGCCCTCCATGCCCAGCACTTCGATCTCCTTCTTCTCGCGCAACTCTTGGACGATCTTGTCGATCACCGCGTCATTCATCGCGAGGGCCTGCGAAAGGCCCGTGACGTTCGTCTTGCCTTCGAGCAGGCAGCGCCGGAGGACGAGATCGGCCACGAGGGCATAGGGAACACCGAGATCCTCGGGGGACTTTGGTGGTCGTAGCCTCTGCGCGTTCTCGATTGCTGACACAGCACATCTCCCCGGGGCGCGAGGGCCCTCGATTCCGTGCGTGCCCTGTCGGCCCCGATCCGGCGAGATTGACGGTTGGGACTGGAGTCAGTCTCCGGCGTTCGACCGCTGAATCGCCCGTTCGTCGGTGCCGAGGTAACTCGCGATCACACGCCGGTTGTTGCGCACCTCGTTTGGTGTGCCTTCGGCGATGACCGAGCCGGATTCGAGGCAATACACCCGATCACTGATCGACATCACCAGAGGCATGTCGTGCTCGATCACCACGACCGAAGCGTCAAGTTCCTGCTGGATCTTCTTAATGAGTGGGCCAAAGGCTTCGGTTTCCCGCTGGGCGACACCGCCGGTGGGCTCGTCGAGCAACAGAACTCGCGCATCGACTGCTAACAGGCTGCCGAGTTCGACGATGCGGCGAGTGCCCGTTGACAGTGCGCCAATCACCTGATCGGCGTACCGACCAAGCCCGAGATAGTCGATGATCTCGTCGGCTTCGGTTTGCTTTTGGCGTTCGTGGCGGCCCGAAGGTGGGAGGCCGAGTATCGAGGGAATAAGAAGGGAGTGCTGACGAGCCTCCAGCGCAACCATCAACGACTCGCGAACGGACAGGTCGGGGTAGAGCCGCGCCGCCTGGAATCCGCGGCCGAGGCCAAGACGATGGCGTTCGGGGGCGGACTTTCCGGAGACCTCGACACCCATAACTTCAAACGAGCCCTGGGCCGGAACAAAGCCACTCACCGCGTTGAGCAGTGTGGACTTTCCGGCGCCGTTGGTGCCGATAAGTCCCACGAGCTCGCCCTGCGCCACATCGAACGAGACATTGTCGACGGCCACGTTGCCGCCGAACGCGACGCGAGCGTCGCGAACCGAGAGCGCAGCGCCAGAGTGGGTTGTCGCGGTTTGATCGCCACGGTCGCGCTTGGGGACAGCCTTCACTACAGACGCAGTACCGGCCACGCTCTCCTCCGGCCAGCGGGCCTCGGCCCGCCGAATCAGCATGTCGCGCAAGGAGTAGACGATCTGAAGCAGACCACCGGGGAAGTACATGAGCAGCACCAGCAGGCCGATGTTCGAGGTAAAGAGCTGCTGGAGATTCTGGAGCTTGTCGGGGGTGACGAGGAATATCCCCTTCACCCACAAGGCACCCAGAATCGGGCCGGCGATGGTGCCGAGACCACCGATGATCGCGATGACGACCACTTCGACAGACCGGGCCGGCGAGAAGTTGCTGACGTCGAGCGACGGTTGGACGCTGACAAAGAGCGCACCTGCCAGTGCCGAGATACCGCCCGACACGGCAAACGCCGAGAGTTTCGCTCGAGCGGGCGACACAGTGGAAGCCGCCGCCATCTCTTCGTTGTCTCGCACCGCGATCAGGGTGCGACCGATGCCTGTCGCTCGAATGCGGCTGACCAACCACGCGGTCAACATCAGCACACCAAGACAGAGGTAGTACTGGCGCTGACGCGATTCGTCGAAGTCGAAGCCGAAGACCTTCGGTGGTTGCACCGGACGAGCAGTGATTCCACCGGTGAAGAAATCCTGATGCAATAGCCACGTGGATGTGGCCACCGCAAACGCCAGCGTGGTGACAGCGAGGAAAAGGCCGCGCACGCGAAGTGCGGGAAGGCCCACGAGGATCGCCGCGAGCACACCGAGGGTGACCGCAAGGATGACCGACGCAAGCCACGGGAGTTCGATCGACGCATCGAAGAGACCGAACGGAATCGGAATGTCGTGACCCTTGGTGAATGCCACAGTGGACATACCACCGACGCCCGCAAACGCGAACTGGCTGAGCGAAAGCTGGCCCGCCCACCCGGTGAGGACCGACAGCGATAACGCCACGATTGCCACGATGATGAGGTTGGTCCATTGGTAGAGCTGACTGCTGGCTGTGACGAACCGCGGAATGACCGCGAGCAAGCCGAAGAGCGCGGCAAATCCCATGAAATTGAGATTGTGTACCCACCAAATCTTTTGGAGCCGCGTCGGTATGGGTCGACGATCGGGCGAGAGAGTCCAACCGATGTCTTCACGCCCACTGCGCACGAACCAGAGCACCACCACCAGGACGGCGACAAAGAACCACACGTTGGTGATCGCAAGATCGACGGGGTTGCTGGCGACATTGGCCCGCACGACCTTCTCGACCACGCCGATGCCCAGCCCCGCGAACAACACACCGGGGAGTGAACTCATTCGGGCCAGCAGTGACACCACCAGCACTTTCAAGAGCAGTTCTTCCACCAGGGCGTTGCCCGCCTGGTCAACGGCGGCCGACTGAATGTTGTCGAGCGGGGCCGTGAGGATGGCGGTGAAGGCGGCATAACCGCCGGCAATGGTCCACACAATCGTGGAGACCCGTCGGGGCGATGTTCCGTAGACCCGAGCCGTGTCGGAGTTTGATGCCGAGGCCCGCACCGCCAGCCCGAAACGAGTGCGGGTGAGGAAGAGACCCAGGGCGATGATCAGTAGCGGCACCATGATCAGCACGGTGAGCTCCCGGGCCCGCATGGTGACGTGATCAGTGATCTCCCACTCGAACGTAAACGCCGTGGGGACGGTGCCGCCGCCGTTGATATCGGGGATCCAGCCGACCCGAGCCAGGGTGAGAATCTGACCGACACCAATCGTGGCAATCAGCAACACAAGGCGCGGCGAATGGAAGAGCCGGCGCACAACAATGAGCTCGATCAACATCCCGATGAGCGCACTGCCGACGACTGCGAGGAACAGCGCCAACCACCAGTTGATGCCATAGTTCACGATCAGCATCACAAAGATGGCGAGTCCGAAAACCCCCATCTCGCCGTGGGCGAAGTTCAAGACACCGGTTGATCGATAGATCAGGACGAACCCGGCCGCGAGGGCGGCGTAGGTAAGCCCAGTAATAAGACCAAAGAAGATGCTGCCTTGCGAGATCTCGATCCCGAGAAGCTCGATCATCCGCCTTCACCTCCGAGAAACACCGCGCGGGCCAGGTCGTCTCGGTCCAAGAGTTCTTGGGCCGGCCCTTCGAAGCGCACGATCCCCTTCTCCATGAAGATCGCCCGGTCGGCAAAGGCGAGGGCAACGTTTAGGGACTGCTCAACGATGATCATTGTTTGACCGTCAGCCTTGAGATTCTCGACCACCTCGAGCAGCTCCTGCACCACCACTGGAGCGAGGCCGAGGCTGAGCTCATCGATCAGCAGCACTTCGGGCTGGTGCATAAGCGCCATGGCAAGGGCCAGCATCTGCTGCTGTCCACCCGACAGATCTCCGGCTTGCTCGTGAAGGCGTCCGGACAGGGCCGGGAACGCAGCGATGGCCCGGTCGATTCGAGCCTCGACTTCCGCGTCGTCGATGTCGCTACCGAGTAGTGCAGCCTTGAGATTGTCACCGATCGTGAGCTGAGGGAACGTGCCCGAGCCGCCTCGGAGCTGAACAATGCCGGCCCGGAAGCGGGTTTCGGCCTCGGCGTAGGTGATGGTGCGACCGTTGAGCCGAACCACACCGCGGTCGGGGATACCGAGCCCGGAAATGGCTCGCAGCAGTGTCGACTTGCCGGCCCCGTTGGTACCGAGAAGGGCAACCACTTCGCCCTTCGCAACGTCAAGTTCAACATCGAAGAGCACCTGCACGGGGCCGTAGCTGAAGTCGAGATTACGGACCTGGAGCGCGGGAACCGGCTCGCCTGAAGCGATCTTGCGGGCCTCCTCCTGCTCTTCCATGAGCTCCTCTACCGCCATCGAGATATCGCGACGAATGTGGCCGGAGCCTCGCAGGATCAGCCAACCGCCGATCAGGCACGCGGGCGGGGCGAGCACGAGCATCGCGGTGCGGTTGTTGAAGGCATCGGAGATTTGACCGGCGATCAAGCCGCCGATGAAACCGCCCATCAAGAAGACAAAGACGGGCAACATGGCAAATGCCTGAGCGCGAATGCGGTAAGGCGACACCGCCGCGATGATCGAAGGAGCGGCCACGAACGCCGCCGAGATCGCCGCCTGGGCGAGGGACATGCCGAGCACAAGAATCCACAGCGGTTTCATGGGCAGCGTGATGAGGTAGAGCACCCCCGCGCTGGCGATCAGCGTGCCGGTGATGCGCACCAGCGACTCGGGGTCCTGGCGGAATCGTCGATCGAAGACCTTGCCCGCATAGGGCAACACGAACAGCGACGGCACCCAAGCGATGGACTCGACGATGCCGCGGTCAAGGGCATCGAGGCCGTACTTGTCTTCAAGCATGAGGTTGAATTGGCCCGGCACCGCAACCAGCGCAAAGCCGAGGACGCCAACCCCGGTGGCGAAGAAGTAGAAGGTTCGGATTTTGCGAAGACGAGCGAGCGCCGTACTCATCGACGGCTCGAGTTCGTCAACGTCGAGAGCCTCACCGTCGATCACTGCCGCTTGCTCATGGGCGCCGCGCTTGGGCTCCTTCATACGAATCGAGGCGATACCGACGATCACCGGCGGAATCGCGAGGAGGTAGAAGGCCCAGCGCCAGCCCTCGTCGCCGCCCGCCGTGACCGCGATGAAGCCAATAGTGAGCGGTCCGAGCAGCTGGCCGAGCGGTCGACCGAGTCCTTCGAACGCAAAGACCCGCGACCGTGCAGCGATCGGGTAGGTGTCGGTCAACAGCGAGTTGGACACCGGGATTCGATACGCCTGACCGAACCCGGTGAGCGTGCTGGTCCAGAAGAGCTGGAACGCGTTCACCACAAATCCCGACAGGGCCATGGTGGCAGCCCAGAGCATCGACATGATCGGGATGATTCGCACCCGTTTGGTGCGATCGGCCAACGCGGCCATGGGCACCGCACCGAGCGTGAGGGCGACGCCACCGAAGCTCATCGTGAGACTGAGAGCGGTGTCGGACAGGCCGAAAGTCTTCTGAATATCCGGCCCGATCACGCGGATAGCGCGCGGTAAGTCGTCGATCAGGTTGAGGAAGAAGAGTAGAACAACCGTGGAGGCGCCACCGGCCGCGATGGCGCCGCGCAACGTCATGGGATCGTCGCCAACACCCGGGAGGAGATCGTCCGGGAGAATGACCGCAGTGTCGCGCTCAGTTTGAACCGCCTGGCGGTGGGCTTCCTCGTCGAGCACGGTCGCCGCAAGCTGTGCGGCGTTGTCAGTGTTCGGCGACTTCTCGACTTCCTCTGCCATCACTCCCCCGGGTTTTGACGCCCCTGCGGCATCAAGGACCGACATCATGGCGCAGCCGCCGCCGCAACGCCAGATCGGGGTCCACGGCCATGCTGCGTCGACACCATGACTTGTGCCACCCGGCGCCAATGGTAAGAATCTGGCTGCCGCACGTCGCTGCGGTTCATGATTCCTGGAGGAAACACCGATATGGCCACCCGACGATACCGTTGGCTTGCATTGCTCCTCGCGTTCAGCTTCTTCGCTGCCGCATGTGGCGGCGAAGTGAGCGAAGACGCGGACCTAGACGCAGATACCGGCAATCCCGATGACAGCGCCGATCCGGATCTCGATGCCGATCCCGATGCCGATCCTGATCCCGTTGTCGACGACGAGCCCAACTTCCACACCGACCCTCGCGGCGGAGTCTTCCAAGAGTTCCAGAGCACCTTCGACCGGGGTAACCACCCGTTCACGCAGCTCGACAATTACTGCCTCCCCCACGACGAAGCAGTCGATCGCATCGCCACCGACGACGGCATCTCCGAAGACGAGATCAACATCGGCCACATCCGCTCGACCCTTGAAGACGCCGAAGCGTTCGGCATGTTCGTGCCCGTCGGCGATCCGAAGGACATGGTCGAGGTGTTCGTCGACTACATCAACACCGAGTGCGGCGGCGTTCGTGGCCGCCAGCTGAACCTTGGCTACGCCGAAGCCGCCATCCTCGGCGACGTTGAGACGAGCCGAAACGCAGCGTGTCTTGCGGTCACCGAAGACCACCACTCCGTGATCGTGATGAACATCACGGGCTTCAGCGGCACCGCGAACTTGTGCATCGTTGAAGACCAAAAAACCCCGTTCATCTCCACCCAGGGCCAGAACGCCGAGTTCACCGCCGCGGGCGGCGATCGGCTTCTCTCGGTCTCGCTCGGTCTCGAGCGCAGCATGCGGGTGCTCGTCGATGACTTGATCGCCAGCGGCGCCCTTGATGGCAAGAACATCGGTGCCATTGTCCAGGACACCCCAGGCCACGCCGACAGTCTCGACGTCGGCCTCATTCAGCCCTTGCGGGACGCGGGATTCGATGTGACTGTCGCGGTCGTCGCCTGTAACGGGTCGAGCATCTGCACTGGCGGTGTGCCGGAAGTGGTCACCGAAATGAAGGACGCCGATGTCGACGTCTTCTTCAATGTGATGGGCGTGTTCACCGCACCGGGTGTGATTGGAGAAATGGCGAACCAGGGATTTTCCCCGGGCGACATTCAGTTCTACGCAACCGACTTCCAGTCACAGGCCGCCGAGCTCGTATCGGCGCAGATCGCTGGCACCAGCGACGCCGCCGGCCAGCTCTACAACGGTGCGATCATCGTCAACCATCGCGCCACGGGCGAAAATCGAGTCACCGACTACACGCCAGCTGCGTTCGACGAAATGTGTTCAGAGCTCTACAACACAAACAACGGCATTGGTGCCAGCCACGCTTGGGACGACCTTGGCGACTCGGCCTATGGCATGAACGCCGGTGCGTGTGCGCAGGTTCGCCTGATCTCTCGGGCCATCTACGATGCCGGCGAGAACCCCACCCAGGCCGACATCGAGACCGCGCTGATCAACATCGGTCCGTGGGACGTCGGCGCCATGCTGCCGGCCTCTTTCACCCCCGGAAAGACCGAGTCACCGGATGCAATCCAGACACTCG
>Ga0114997_10000076_pt1 | contig 65054 bp, 70 predicted proteins | sample ArcticOcean_MG_C_2_FD_87045 | JGI IMG/M metagenome (GOLD analysis project Ga0114997, IMG submission 87045) | Marine microbial communities from western Arctic Ocean - ArcticOcean_MG_CB4_136 | ecosystem: Environmental > Aquatic > Marine > Oceanic | place: Arctic Ocean: Canada Basin | collected... | reverse complement strand
CCAACTACGTCCCATACTGCGTCCCAATCTTTGAAAGAAATAAATAAGTTATGATTAGCAGGACTTAAACAACGTGTACCTAATCGTTGGCAACGATTCGCTCTACCAATGAGCTAGACCCGCTTATAAAACTCATTATAAATAGACGTTTTTTTTAATGCAAGCAATAATAAAATCTTCATTTATTATTAGAATTGGATAAAAATTCTTCTCTGTGTTTTAAAAGTAGAGTAGAAAGTTTCTTTTCAATATTTTTAGGAACCAAAACTTCTTTCAATAATTCTTTTTTATACAAATAATTTAGTTTATTAACAGACTCTTGAGTTAATTTTGAATTGTGTAACATTTTATAAAAAAATAAAAATAATTTTATCAAAAACTTTGATAATCTGCTAAAATAAATAATGAAAAAAATTAATATATTACCAGATAAAATTCCTGTCTTCCCATTATCAAATTTTATTATATTTCCTGGTACAACGGTTACTTTAAATATTTTTGAACCAAGATACGTTCAGATGATTGATGATAGCATGAAGGGAAATAGAATGATAGGAATCATACAGCCAAAAAAAAAATCCAACAATCTAATACCTGAATTGCACGAAGTAGGGTGTGTTGGTAAAATTATAAGTTTTAATGAAAGCAAAGATCAAAAATATTTGATTATTTTAAAAGGATTAAATCGATTTAAAATTATTGATGAAATTAAAAATAATAAACTTTATCGAGAATATAGGGTTAATTTTAAAAATGATATTTCTTTAAATAAAAATGAAATTAAATTTTCAGATCTTCAGCTAATTTTTAAAGATTTAAAATCATTATTTGAAAAAAAAGGATACGTAATAGACTGGAAGGGTTTAGAAAAACAAAGCCTAGAACAAACCATTAATACAATTGCTATGGCCTCACCCTTTTCTCTTGAGGAAAAGCAAATACTTTTAGAAACAGAAGATTTAAACTCAAGAAAAAATAAACTAGAACAAATTTTAATTACTTACATGGCAGATGAATTTAACAACACAACTATTCAATAAATTTTAAATAATTAATCCTCGATTAGCAAATTTTAAAGCAAGTTGATTAAGAAATTTATTCTTACCAATATATTTTAATAATTTATTAGAAAAATTATTTTTATACTTACTGTCAAACATAAAAAACTCATAAATAAAATCAACTCCTGAAGAAAAGATAAAATTTAAATGTTTAGTTTTGTTTTCAAAATCTTTATATATTGATTGGTTAAGCTCAAGACCTAACTCTATTCTACTTTGAATAATCTCAGATAAAATTCTTATGTCTCTAAGTGTCATATTAAAACCTTGGCCAGCAAGTGGGTGAATTTTATGTAGCGCATCTCCAAAGGCCAAGATATTTTTATAATAATAATTTCTGGGAGCTGAAAAGTTTAATGGAAATTTTCCCACTTTGCTAAAATTTTTAATTTTATAATTCTTATATTCTTTAATTAAATTTTTAATTTCATTACTACTCATGCTTTCTTTTTCATTAACTTTTGAAAATACTATAGAAGTTTCTGAACTTGAAATTGGCAAAAAAGCAATTGGCCCTTTTTTTGTGAAAATTTGAACAGCTTTTTTATTAATAATACGTTTATGTTTTATGATGGTGGTATAAGCATAACTATTATAATTTTTATTAATTCTTTTATAAAAAAAAGATTTAGAAATATTATTTTTATCATCACAATTAATAATTAAGTCATAATTTTTATCTTTTAAAATTTTTTTATAAAAATTATTATTCTTAATTAAAATTTTTTTATATAATTTATTTTTATTTAAATCTTCATCTAAAATTTTATAAATCATATTATTTTTAAATATTGAAAACAATTTATTCCCCTTCTCTTCAAAATCTAAAATCATCTCATTTTTCATTTTTTCATTATAAATTTCAATTTTTTCAATATCCCAAATCATATTATTTTTAATTTTAATTATTTTTTTGTTCAAAAAATTCAAATTATTTTTAGATATTCCTATGGTTCTAGATTGTAATAGAGATTTTTTTCTTGCCTCATAATGTAAAAAGACTTTGATTTTTTTATTAATCAAACTTTTTGCTAATGCAAGAGCTGTTAAGTTGCCTCCAATTAAACAAATATTCATATTTAAAATTTAATTTTAACCATAATTATTAAATGATACAAAGTGATTAATTTGATTCATTATTTATGGAAATAAAAAAATTAGCTAATAACAGTTTAAATTTTATAATTAGAAGATTCATTGATCTATTTGGCATTACTATATGCATATTTGGTTTATTGATATTTATATCATTATTAAGTTATTCACCTGATGATCCAAACTTTATTTTTCCTAAAAATACTGAAATTAAAAATATTCTTGGTTTTGGGGGAAGTTTTGTTTCAGATTTATTTCTCCAATCAATAGGTTTTATTTCCATAATTTTTTCTATTAGTTTATTTTTTACAGGAACTAATATTATCAAATCAAAAAAGATTATTCTTTTAATACAAAATTTATTTTATATAGTTCTATATACTTTGTTAGGCACTGTATTTTTTTCTATTTTTTATTCAAATTCTTTTTTGTTAATAATAAATGGAAGCGGTGGTTTTGTTGGAAAATTCCTAGAAAACACTTTCTTGGGAACATTAATTAATTTAAATCAACAGATATCATATATATTTTTGATAATTATTATTTTATTTTTATTTTTAATTAGTGTTAATTTTAAAATAAACAAATTTTTAAAATTTTTGAGAAAAATATTATTATTTCTATTTGCAAAAAAAGAAAGAAATTATACCAATCAAAATGAACTTATAAACCAATATATTCCTGAGGATGAAATTAAAAATCTTATACAGGAAGATTTACCTTTTATTAAAAATGAAAAAAAAGAAAACATTACAAAAATTAAATTTAAGTTGCCTTCTCTTGATTTATTAAAATCACCCTCTAAAAAAGAAAGAGAAAAATTAAAAGAAGAAGACTACGTTAATACAAATTTTTTAGAAAAAATTCTTTTAGATTTTGGTGTTGAAGGAAAAATTAAAAAAGTTAGTCATGGTCCTGTTGTTACCTTAAATGAATTTGAACCAGCTGCTGGCATTAAGGTGTCAAAAATAATCAACCTATCTGAAGATATTGCACGAAATACAAGTTCAGAATCAGCAAGAATTTCAACAATTCCAGGCAGAAATACTATTGGAATTGAATTGCCAAATTCTTATAGGGAAAATGTTTATTTAAGTGAATTACTTTCTTATGGTGATTTCCCTAAAAAAGAAATTAGGCTTCCAATTGCACTTGGTAAAAATATTTCAGGTGTTCCTATTATTGGTGATCTTGCTTCCATGCCTCACTTACTTATTGCTGGTACAACTGGTTCTGGTAAATCTGTGTGTATCAATACGATTATACTCTCACTTCTTTACAGACATTCTCCTGAAAAATGTAAATTCATTTTAATTGACCCTAAAATGTTAGAGCTTTCTACCTACGAAGGTATTCCTCACTTATTATGCCCCGTCATCACTGAAGCTAAAAAAGCTGCATCAGTATTGGGATGGGTCGTTAAAGAAATGGAAAATAGATACCGCCTAATGACTAAGGAAGGTGTTAAAAATATAGATGGCTATAATGCGAAGCATAAACTTGCCATGCCATATATTGTTGTAGTTGTTGATGAAATGTCTGACCTCATGCTAGTTGCTGGAAAAGAAATTGAAAATTATATCCAAAAACTATCGCAGATGGCTCGAGCTGCAGGCATTCATATTATCATGGCCACCCAAAGACCCAGTGTTGATGTAATAACGGGAACTATAAAGGCAAACTTTCCTACAAGAATATCTTTTCAAGTTACTTCAAAAATTGACAGCAGGACTATACTTGGTGAACAGGGCGCTGAACAATTGCTTGGGAAAGGTGATATGCTGTATATGTCTTCCGCAAATAGAATTGTAAGAATACATGCTCCATTTGTTTCTGAAAATGAAATAGAAAAAATTAATAACTTCTTAAGATCTCAAGCAGAGCCAAATTATATTGACGAAATATTAAATTTTGTAGATCAAAAAGAAATTGGTGAGAATTTATCAAATAATGAGAATAAAGATGAACTTTATAAGACTGCTATTGAAATTATTAAGTTTGAAGGAAAAGCTTCAACTTCATTTCTACAAAGAAAATTACAAATAGGATATAATAGAGCTGCAAGAATAATTGATATGATGGAAGCAGAAGGAATCGTTAGTAAAGCAAATCATGTGGGGAAAAGAGAAGTTCTTTAAATGAAAAAAATAATAGCTATTTTTTTTTGTATTTTTTTTATTAAATCAACTGAAGCAGCAATAAAAGAAAGAATTATTATAAATTTAGAAAAAATAAATAATTTATCGTTCAACTTTAAACAAACTATTAATAATAAAAGTGAAATAGGTAATTGTGTTATTAAATACCCAAAAAAAATTTTTTGTTCCTATGCTAATTTAAATAAAAAAATAATGGTATCAAACGGAATATCTTTAGTTATTAAAAATAAAAACATAAATCAATACTATATTTACCCACTTGAAAAAACACCCCTAATATTAATTTTGGATAAGGAATATTTAATAAATCAAATTAGAAATCTTGAAAGTAGAATTGTAGATGAAAAATATGTAAATTTTGAAATAATAGATAAAAAATATGAAATCAATGTTTTTTTTGATAAAAAGAGCTTAAACTTAATTGGCTGGCAAACTGAAGATATTTACCAAAATTTAGTAATTACGTTTATTTCAGATATTAAATTAAATCAGAATATTGATGGTGATATCTTTAAATTACCCAAAATGAACTAAGATCTTTATAATTTTACAGACTCCATTTTAAAAATTGTCATTCCTCTTGATAGATAATTTTTTAATGCATTTTCATGATCTAATGAACATGTATGAAGCCAAATTCTGTTAACACCCACATCTAACAAAAATGATTTTTTTATTGCTTCGCTTAATAAGTATCCACCTAGCTTTTTACCAAAATATTCCTCTAAAATACCAAAATAAGCAATTTCAACTTCTTTTTTATCATAATGAATTATTAATTCAAAATAACCAGCTACATCTTCCTTATTTCTTAATACAAAAGTTATAAGATTTTTATTTGATACATAACTTATCCATTTGTGATCTGTCCATTTTAAACGATCAACCCAATAATATTTCTTTCCAATTTGCTTATATAGAAACTTATTTAATTGAAAATCATTTTTATCAATTAAATTTGTAGAATATTCTTCGCCAGGATGTTTTGATTCTCTTAAATCTTTAATAGATTTTATTTCTAAATATTTTCTAAAAATTTCTTTACTCACTCACCATTTTTCCAACTTTTTCACCTCCAAATAAATGAAAGTGTAAATGAGGGACTTCTTGACCGCCATGTTCTTTCAGGTTTGTAAGTGCTCTGTAACCCTGACCAGTATCAACTGATATACCCAGTATTTTTGCAACTTCTGTAATAGCTTTGCTTAAGGCAACTATTTCAAGATCGGGCGCTCTTTGATTAAAATCATCTAAATCAATATATTCACCCTTGGGTATTATCAGGGCATGAACTTTTTTTTGTGGATTAATATCATGAAAAGAAAAAACATATTCGTTTTCAAATATTTTTTTACATGGAATTTCTTTTCTTAAGATTTTTGCAAAGATGTTATTTTTATCATAGGTCATTATCTACTGTTTTTTTCCTCAATGCCTGACTTTTTTTTTCTACTTTCCAATTCTTCCAATACATCTTCAAATTTAATATTGGCAGCCTCTAAAGTTACCAATAGATGATAGACCGTATCTGCGGCCTCATGCACAACATTAGAATTATCATTTAAAGCTTCTTTCAATTCATCAAACTCTTCTTGCAGTTTGTCTATACACTTAACTAGTCCCTCGGATAGCAATGATGAGGTGTAGGATTTGTCTTTATCTTTATTCTTTCTATCTCTTATTGTTTTGACTAAGTGTTCTAAATTATGTGACATAATTAAATTCTAACAGGAATTCCTTTTGAGTCCAAATATTGCTTTGCTTCTTTGATTGAATGTGTTCCATAATGAAAAATAGAAGCTGCCAAAACTGCACTTGCCTTTCCATATTTTATTCCTTCAAATAAATGTTCTAAATTTCCAACTCCTCCAGATGCAATAATTGGTATATTTACATTTTTTTCAATTTCTGAGATTAGCTTAATATCATAACCTTTTTGAGTACCATCTCTATCCATGGAAGTAATTAATAGTTCACCCGCTCCATTGTCTTCCATTTTTTTTGCAAAATCTATAGCATCAATTCCGGTTTCAATTCTTCCACCATGTGTAAATATTTCCCATTTACTATTTTTTTTTTTTGCATCAATTGCAACCACAATACATTGTGATCCAAATTTTTTACTACCTTCCTTTATTAAATTTTGATCATTAACAGCTGCTGTATTTATTGAAATTTTGTCTGCTCCTGAAACTAATAATTTATTTATATCTTCTAAACTTTTAATTCCGCCACCAACTGTAAGGGGTACAAAACAATTTTCAGATGTCCTTTTAACTACATCAAATATAGTTTTTCTATTTTCGTTAGAAGCGGTGATATCTAAAAAACAAATTTCGTCTGCTCCACTTTCACTATAGATTTTAGCTTGTTCAACCGGATCTCCAGTATCTTTTAAATCTACAAAATTAATTCCCTTGACTACCCTTCCATTTTTAACGTCAAGGCATGGAATAATTCTATTTTTAAGCATTTTCTAATTCTTTAAGTTGGTTAAGTTTTATATCACCATCGTAAATTGCTTTACCCACAATCACACCTTCGATATTAAATTTTTTTAATTTATTAATTTTTTTTACGTCTTCGATTGATGAAATTCCTCCAGAAACTACTACTGGCACCGACGAAATTTTTGCAACATTTATTGTTTCGGCAATGTTTGGTTCTGTTTTGGTACCATCCCTATCTATGTCTGTGTAAATCACTCTTGAGAAACCATAGCTATTTACAATTTTTAAATAACTTTCTGCAGATTGATTTGTTATTTCTTTCCAACCTGAAACAGAAAGTTTTCCCTTCTTTGCATCTAATCCAAGAACAATTCTGTCTTTAAACTCCCTACATGCCTGTTGTAAAAAAGTAGGATTTTTTACTGCAGCACTTCCAAGAATGACTTTATCCACTCCTATATCTAAATAAACTCTAATTTTTTCGATAGATCTTATCCCACCACCGATCTCGATAGAAATATTTAATTTTTTTACAATATTTTCTATAATGTCCAAATTAACTAACTCGCCGGAAAGTGCTCCATCTAAATCTACTATATGTAAATTTGAAAGTCCTGCATCTTTATATTTTGATGCTTGATCAAAGGGTGATTGTTCATAAGTGGTTTGATTATCAAAATTTCCCTTTAATAATCTTACACACTTTTTATCTTTAATATCTATTGCAGGAAATATTTTCATTTTATAATTTAATAAAGTTTTCAATTATTTTTAAACCAACAGTGTCACTTTTTTCAGGATGAAATTGTGTTCCAAATAAATTACCTTTTTCTACTGAAGCTACAATTTCTTCTGAATAATTTGTTTTACTTGATATAAATTTTTTATCATCTGGCATAAACTTATAACTATGAACAAAATAAACATGTGATTTTTCTTTTACATTTTTAAATAATTTACTTTTTAAGGTAAAGGAAAGGTCGTTCCATCCGATATGTGGAAGCTTATATTGATTATTCTTATTATCAATTTTTTTGACACTCCCCGAAATCCAACCCAGCCCCTTTGTTTCAATTTCTTCAAATCCAACGTTCGCGAACATTTGCATCCCAACACAAATACCAAACAAAGGTTTTTCTTTAATAATAGCAAACTCATTTAATGTGTCTTTAAGTCCATTAATTTTTAGTAGAGATTCTATACAGCTCTTAAAAGATCCTTGTCCTGGTAAAATTACTTTATCCGAATTAGATATAATTTTTAAATCAGAAGTAACATTTATTTTAACTTCAATATTTTGGTTAGCACAAACTACTTTAAAAGAGTTAATTACTGAACTTATATTGCCAGATTCATAATCAATAATTGCAATATTCATTGCGAATTTTTTATAAAGATCCTTTTGTAGAAGGAATCACACTTTTATTTTTTGGATCTATTTCTAGGGCTGTTCTTAATGATCTTGCCAATCCTTTAAAGCAAGATTCAATTATGTGATGGCTATTATCGCCATAAACATTTTCGACATGTAGTGTAATGCCAGCTGCTTGTGAGAATGCTTGAAACCATTCTTTAAATAGCTCAGTATCCATTTCTCCTAATTTTTCTACTTTTAATTTAACTTTCCAAATTAAATAAGGTCTATTTGAAACATCAATTGCAACTCTAGTTAATGTTTCGTCCATTGGAATCATTGCATGCGCATATCTTCTAATTCCTACAAATTTTTTAGCAGCTTTTTTTACGGCCTCACCTATTGCTATGCCAGTGTCTTCGGTTGTATGATGAAGATCTATGTGTGTATCTCCCTTTGCTTTTAAATTTATATCTATTGATGAATGTTTGGAAAGCTGTTCTAGCATATGATCTAAAAAACCTATTCCGGTATCAATCTTATATTTACCTTTGCCATCAATATTAACATCCACACTGATACTAGTTTCTTTTGTCTTTCTTAAAATTTTTCCTTTTCTAGTCATAATGCCCAATAGGTATATATAGATTAACTAAGTATATCAATATTAGTAATCAACTACTTGAAGTATAAAAATTAATATCCATCTATTATCCATGACTACAATAGTGCTTATAAGAAAAAACAATGAAGTGGTGGTTGCAGGCGATGGCCAGGTTAGCATGGGAAATACTGTAATAAAAAGCACAGCCGCTAAAGTTCGTAAAATTGAAAAAAGAAATGTTATAGCTGGATTTGCAGGATCAACAGCTGATGCTCTAACTTTGTTTGAAAGACTTGAAGCAAAATTAGAAAAGCATGCCGGAAATTTACCTAGGGCTGCAGTTGAGTTGGCCAAAGATTGGCGAACAGATAAATATTTACGAAGATTAGAAGCCTTAATGGCAATTGGAGATAAAGAAAATAGTTATATTATTTCAGGAACTGGCGATGTTTTAGAACCAGAAGGTGATGCAATAGGAATTGGTTCGGGTGGCAATTATGCCTTGGCTGCAGCAAAAGTTTTACTTGATACAAATATGTCTGCTGAAGAAGTCGCAAGAAAAGCTATTGAAGTTGCTTCTGAAATTTGTGTATTTACAAATAATAATATTAAAATTGAAAAAATTTAATGGAAAAATCTAACGTTACACCACTAGTACCAAAAGAAAAAAGTGATAAAAAAAATAATTCCTTAGTAAGTTCACTTTCTCCTAGAGAAATTGTTTCAGAGCTAGATAGATATGTTGTTGGACAGAATAAAGCTAAAAAAGCAGTAGCAATTGCTTTAAGAAATAGATGGAGAAGACAAGCTTTAAAAGGTGAGATGAGGGACGAAGTGTTGCCTAAAAATATTTTAATGATTGGGCCAACTGGAGTTGGTAAAACAGAAATATCAAGAAGACTATCAAAGTTAGCCGAAGCTCCTTTTGTAAAAGTTGAAGCTACTAGATTTACTGAAGTTGGTTATGTTGGGCGAGATGTGGAACAAATTATCAGAGATTTATTAGAAATTGCAATCGCAATGGAAAAAGTCAAAAAAAGAAAAGAAGTAAAAAACAAAGCTCAGAAATTAGCTGAAGAAAAAGTGCTTGATGCATTAGTGGGCAATAAAGCAAGTGTTGCTACTAGAGAAAGTTTTAGAAAAAGATTAAAAAGTGGTGACTTAGATAATAATGAAATTGAAATAGCGATAAGTGAAAGCAATTCATCTCCTTCTTTTGAAATTCCAGGGATGCCAGGTGCTAATTTAGGAATGATTAATATTAGTGAAATGCTAGGAAAATCAATGGGAACTAAACAAAAAAAAAAGAAAATGACAGTAAAAGAGTCTCATGAAATTTTAATAAATGAAGAGTCAGATAAATTAATTGAAGATGATAAAATTATTAAATCAGCAAAAAATACTGCAGAAAATAACGGGATAGTTTTTTTAGACGAAATTGATAAAATTTCAGGTAGATCTGATCGTACTGGTGGTGATGTTTCTAGAGAAGGTGTCCAAAGAGATTTGCTACCTTTAATAGAGGGCACTACTGTAAGTACAAAATACGGTCCAATTAAAACTGATCATATATTATTTATTGCATCAGGAGCATTTCAGCTAGCTAAGCCATCAGACTTATTACCAGAACTACAAGGAAGATTACCGATAAGAGTTGAGCTTGAAGCTTTAACTGCTGATGATTTTAAAAGAATTCTAAAAGAACCTGATTATAGTTTAATCAAACAATATGTGGCTCTATTAAAAACTGAAAATATAGATTTAGAATTTTCGGATGATGGAATAGATGTGATTGCTAATATGGCATCAGAAGTTAACTCAACTGTAGAAAATATAGGAGCTCGAAGATTACATACTATCATTGAAAGAATTTTAGATGATATTAGTTTTACTGCTACTGATAGGGCTGGAGAAAAAATTGTTATTAATGCTGAATATGTAAAGAAAAATTTAGATGAACTAGTAAAAGACACTGATTTATCAAAATTTATTCTTTAAATTTTATATTCAAAGTTTTGGGTCTCTTCATTTACTCGAAGCATAATTGCCCCATTTTTTAAATGAAAATTTTTAGCCATTTCTGTAAGTGGAGAAAGAGTAACAAGTCTATTTAGAAAATTTGATTTTTTAATCATCTTAAAAACTTCTTTTACTATCATTTTACCACCACCCTTTTTTTTTGACCAAATTGTATAAGCTACTGCAATTTTTCCTATTTTTTGATCTCTCTGTGCACTTTTTAAATATGCGTCTCTGGTCATTAAATCTAATTCTTTAATCGACGTTGGGATTTCGTTTGTAAATCCAAAACACATAATGGCACATATTTCTTTTTTATATTTAACACCAAAAATTTTTCTTCCATAACTTCTTCTAAATACAATGTTGAGTTCCGGTCGCACAGGGTCCTCTTTGATATTACAAGATTTTAGCTCAATTAACTCAGCTCCCTTAATCCAATCAAAAAAACTGTTTAATTTTTTTTTTATTTTTCTATTTCTTAATATTTTTAATTTTCGCTTAATAATATTCATTTTTAATAACCATTAAACTTTTTGCTTAAGATAGATGTAAAAAGCACCACTACCGCCATCTTCAACTTTAGCATCCGTAATTTCTTTGATCATTTTCGTTAAATTTTTATTTGACTCAATATACTCTGGAACAGAATATTTTAAGATACTTAAATCTTTAGAAACATAAGGATTAGATTCGTTTTTGGATCTAAGACCTTTGCCTGTTATAACAATAATTCTGTAAATTTTTTCACTAAAACATGTGTTTATAAATTCATCAATAGTTTTGTTGGCATTTTCAAGTGAAAATCCATGTAAGTCTATTTTTTTTGTTAAATATATTTTCGTGTTTTTTTTTAATAATTTATCTTTATTTGGCAATTTTTTTTTGTTAGATATAAACGTTTGCCAGTCTTCCTTATCTTTATCTGAAAGTTTTTTGCTCAATTATGTTATGGTGTCAATTAACAGCCAGTTAGGATTTATTGATCTTGTGTCTTTTGAAAACTTCCAGGTATCATAAACTTTTTTAATTTTTTCAGGATCTCCTGATATAATTTTTTTATCTTTATCTTTAATACATGTTATGAGTTCACTGACAAATTCTACTGTTACTTCTAAATCATTTTCTACTATTTTGTGTTCCTTTATTAGTGCTGAATTAATTCCGATGAATGTTATTTCTGCAAAATGGCCTTTAACTTCTCTGTCAGCTAAAGCCAATTTAAATTGATCATAAATCTTTTTGCCCAGAAGCGGCTTGCTATTTGTTAGCCTATTATCACTATCACTAAAATCAGTAATTATTGTTTCATAGGCAATTTTTGCGCCTTTCAAAAAATCTTTTTTATTTTCTTCATCAAAAATTTTTAGGTTTTCTTTTTTTTTTATAATATTTTTTGGAAACTCTTTTTCAAATTCTTTAGATATTTTTCCTTCAAACCCTGTTCTTTTTCCTAATATTCCTCTTAATCTTAGGAATATAAACCCAGCAATCATTGCTAAAAGTATTATGTCTATATATTCAAAACTGTGACTCATAATTAAATAATATTTAGTATATTGCTTAATTTCAACTAGCAATTTACATTAAAGACAAATGAACACATTATTGTTATTAATAATTGGAATTCCCGTCATCGAAGTCTATTTATTTATTAAGGTTGGGTCTCAAATAGGTGCATTTAATACTATTTCCTTAATATTTTTAACCGCGTTCCTGGGAATTATGTACGCAAGATATGAAGGTTTCAATACTTTAAGGTCCGGGATGACTCAACTAGTAAAAAATGAAATGCCAATTTATGAAATAGTGTCTGGAGCTGCCTTGGCTTTTGCGGCTTTGCTTTTAATCCTTCCTGGTTTTGCAACTGATATAATTGGATTATTAATTATATTTCCCTTAACTAGAAAATTGTTTCTCAAAAGAGTATCTGTAAAATATAAAAAAACACCAACAAAAAAACAAGATTTTATTAATGGAGAGTTCGAAGATATAGAGGATGATAATGACAGAAAAATTTAAAATATTAGCAGAATTTATTAAGGATATGTCAAGCGAAACACCCGATACGCAAACTTATCTTTTTGTGAAAGATAATATTTCAAAATATCAGTTAAATATTGATATTAATTCTAAAGCTGTAAAAAATAAATTAATTGAGGTCAATACAATATTAAGATTTGAAGATAAAGAACTTAACGATAAAAAGTCTCACTTTGAAATAGTTTATGCATCAGTTGTAAAAATTGATGATGAAATTACAGAAAAAAAAGATTTAGAAAAAATTATACTATGTGATGTACAAAATAAAATTTATCCAAAATTAGAAAGAGCCTTTCTTAACTTGCTGAATGATTCCGGATTTCCAGGTATTAAGTTAGAGAAAAAAATTGATTTTAATAAACTTTATAATGAAAAAAATAATTAAAAAAAATTTTTTTTCATACTATTCTTTAAGTAAACTTTATGTAGGTTAAGTTCATCTGGATTTGCTTTAATAACTTTTTTATAATATTTGTTATTTTTTACAAATTTAAAATGAGTTTTATCATCGTCTGTGTTCTTAAAATCTAATAGTGGTTCCTTTTGATCCGTAAGGTTAATATAAACCTTAGATAATAACTCACAGTCAACAAGTGCTGTGTGCTGAACTCTTTTTGAATTATCAATCCTATACCTCTTACAAAGAGCATCTAAACTAATAGGAGAGCCAGGAAATTTATCTCTTGCTAAAGAAAGTGTATCAACAACATTGTCTGATTTAATTTTTTGTTTACCCAATATTGCAAGTTCATTATTCAGGTGCGAAAGGTCAAATTCTGCATTGTGTATTATCAATCTTTTATCTTTAATAAATGACAAAAATTCATCCACAATATCTTTAAACTTTTTTTGGGTTGATAAAAATTCATCAGTGTATCCGTGAACCTCTAGAGCTTTTTGTGAGACTCTTCGTTCGGGATTTAAGTAACAATGGAATTTTTTTGAGGTTGTTGTCAAGTTTTCAAGCTCTATACACCCAATCTCTACTATTCTATGTCCCTCTTTAACAGACAGGCCTGTTGTTTCGGTATCCAATATAACTTCAATCATTTTATAAAATTTCTTTTAAAATATCATTTATATTTTTTTTAATCTTCAATTTAGTAAAATTATTTTTTATAATAAAATGAGATTTTTTCTTTTTATAATCTAGTGACAGTTGAATGTTCCTAAATTTTTTCAGTAGTTTTAGATTGAGATTTTTTCTTTTTTTCAATCTTTTAAAAATTTCTATTTTTTTTGATTGAACAAATATTAAAATATCATTTTTTTTATTAATATTATTTTCTAATAAAAGAGGAATATCTAAAATTACAATTTTTTTATTAATATTTTTTTTTAAAAAGATATTCATTTTTTTTCTTATCTCGAAGTGAACAATTTTTACAATTTTTTTTAGATTAGACTTATTGACTAATATAGCATTAGAAATTTCATTTTTTTTTATTGGAAATGAATAGATATATTTGGGTAAAACTTTTTTTAATTTATTAAAAACTTTTTTGTTTTTTTTGTATAATTTGCTCACTTCTGCATCTGCATTAAACACCGGATAACCAAAATGTTTAGCCACATAACTTTTGCCTGCTCCAATATCTCCTAAAATTCCAATTTTAATCATCTATCTAAAAGCTTAATCACTTCATCGTCAATTTCTGGGAGTATGTTGGTCCAAATTCTAAATGCTTCTGTTGCTTGCTTTAAAAACATCATTTGACCATTCATGGTTTTGTTTCCTCTTAGTTTGGCTTTTTTTAAAAAATTAGTTTCCTTTGGATTGTAAATTAAATCATAAAATAATGTATTTTTATTGGTATAATTAGTAAAATCTATATTTAGATTATCATTTTTTTTTAAACCAACACTGGTTGTATTAATTACCATATCACACAATACGGGAGGCAAATCTCCCCATTTGATAGCCTTAACTTTTGGAAATAATTTTTCTAATTGACTGGCTGCTTGCATGCTTCTGTTGCTTACCCAAACTCTTCCTGTTCGGCCCACCAAGTGTTGTAGGCTAACTATTACGGAAGATGTTACTCCACCAGCGCCCAAAACCAAAAAATCTTTTCTTGAAACATCAGTTATAGGCCCAGGTGTAAGAAGACCATAATAATCATTAATAGTTTCTAAGAATCCCGTTGCGTCTGTATTGGATCCAATAATCTTGTTTTTGTCTTTATGTAAAGTATTTACAGAACCAGAATCTTTTGCAGAGGCATGGAGTTTGTCCAAAAAAGAAATAATTAGTTTTTTAAATGGCAGAGTGACATTCACACCAATTATTTTTTCATCTTTAATTTCTTTAATTATGTTTTTTAAATCCTTTTCTTCTACTTTTCTCTTTTCATAAATGCTATCTACCAAATGATATTTCTTTATCCAATAATTGTGTATTAAAGGTGAAAGGGAATGCTCAATTGGATTTCCTATAACTAAGTATTTTTTCATTTATAATTATTTAAATATTCTTTAATTTTTTTAACCGGCAACCCCATTATCGTATCCTCATCGCCTTCTATTTTGGAAAATAAGGATCTTCCCTCACCCTCAATTTGGTAAACATTATAAGAATATAGTACTTCATCACTTATCTTGGCTAAATAAATTTTAAGGTCCTCTTCGCTCATTTGCTTCATTGTTAAGGCGGCTTTATCTGTATAATTCCAAATCATAGAGCCATTTTTAGATATACAAACCGAGCTAATTAAATAGTGTGTTTGGCCATTTAGATCGACAAGTATTTTTAGGGCTTCTTGCCTGTCGACTGGTTTTGAAATTATCTTTCCGTTTAAATCAATAACACTATCGGCTCCAAGAACCAAATCTCCATCTCGTTTTTGACTCACTTTGTTTGCTTTTAATTCTGCAAGGTTTTTTGAAATAATCTCGGGGTTTGCTTTTTCTTTCAATAAATTTTCTTTCACAGAATCTTCATCAACGTTGGAAGGTTCTACGATACATTTTATTTTATTTTCCTCTAGTATTTTTTTTCTAACACCACTTTTTGATGCCAAAATTATTTTATTTATCATTATTTTTATATATTCCGTGAATTTTAATTATTGATGCGGCCGTTTCTTCAACTGACTTTCTGGTAACATCAATTGTTGGCCAGTTATATTTTTTAAATGTTTTTTTTGCTTTCTCAACTTCTTCTTTGATTGTTTCAATGTTTGTATAGCTGATATTTTCGGTTTCTTTGAGTGTGTTCATTCTATTTTTTCTTATATCCGCCAATCTTTCTGCTTCTGTGGTTAGACCAACAACGCAGGATAATTTTGGTTTTTTTTTTAAAATTTCAGGTATGGAGTTTTCATTAACTAGTGGAATATTTGATGTTTTAAAACCTCTGTTAGCCAAATAAATTGATGTTGGTGTTTTGCTTGTTCTGCTGACTCCTAATAATATTATATCTGATTTATCTATTTCATTAAGTAAGTTTCCATCATCGTGGTTCATTGTGAATTGGATTGCTTCTATTCTTTTATAATATTCTTCGTTAAGAGCGTGTTGTCCGCTCGGAACGTGGGAGGCCTGTTGGTTTAGTAGTTTTGAAAAGCTGGTTATTAAATTTCCTAACACACCAAAACAGGGAATTTTTTTTTCTTCACTTTTAATGGCTAAAAATTTTGCAAGGCCATTATCAACAATTGTATATAATATTATTGCTTTTTTTTGTTTTTTTGCATTGTCTAAAATTTTAACAATTTGGTTTTCTGTTCGCGTAAAAAAATAAGAATTAATTTCATATTCAATATTTTTAAATTGGGCTTTTATGGCCAAAAATACCCTATCTAAAGTTTCACCAGTCGAATCTGATATTAGATATATTTGATATGTACTATTCATAAATAAAGTGTTTATTAATAAGTATTATTATTATCATTTCTTAACATTTTAATGTTTGTTATTTTTCTTTGTAAAACCTCATTTTTATTAACACAATTAAACATGTGAACTAATAATATACATTTAAACTAACAAAATTAAATAAAGCTACAATTTAAACAATATACATTAATTTAAATAACTATTAATTGTTAATAATTAGTGAATAAAATATGAAAAACTAATAATTCTCTTTATTCACAAGACATATAACTAATACTATAATTAAATATTTACTTATTATTATGACACCTATCGAAAATACCATAATAAACAAAAAAACCTCTAATACGCCAATATGGTTAATGAGACAAGCAGGAAGATATCTTCCAGAGTTTAGAGAAATTAGAAAAGTAAATCCTAATTTTATTAATTTATGTTTAAACGAAAACCTAGCCTCTGAAATTACACTGCAACCATTAAGAAGGTTTGCGCTAGATGCAGCAATAATATTTTCAGATATTTTAATGGTACCCCATGGATTAAATCAAAAAGTAGAATTTAAAAAAAATTTTGGTCCAGAATTAGGATTTTTAAATCTAAAAAAAATATCCCAAATAGATGAAATAGATTTTATAAAAAAATTATACCCCATTTATAAATCTATTAAAAAAGTTAATAAAAATATTTTAACAAAAAACAAAAATGTAATAGGATTTGTTGGTGCACCATGGACACTTTTGGTTTATATGATTAATAAGCAGTCACCAAAAAAAAAATTAATAAAAGATTTTTTTAAAGATGAATTTTTAATAAATAGAATTTTAATAATATTAGAAAAGTTTTTAAAAATACATATAGAACATCAAATTAGAAATGGTGCTACGGTGATACAAATATTTGACAGCTGGGCTGGGTTGTTAGATGAAAAAGATTTACCTAGCTATGTTTATGTGCCAACACTGAATTTAGTTAATCATATTAAGTCATTGAAAATTCCAGTTATTTGTTTTCCAAGGGGAATAAAAGATTATAAAACCTTTTGCGAAATAGTTGAACCCGATGTTGTAAATATTGATTATAATGTTAATCCAATCACAATATTAAAAAAAATAAAAATCCCAATACAGGGCGGATTAGATCCAAAAATATTATTATCAGATAAAGAAAATCTGAAAAAAGAAACACAAAAATATTTAAACATTTTTAAAGATCATCCATATATATTTAATTTGGGGCACGGTGTTGTTCCGGAAACAGAACCTAATATGGTTGAATATTTGGTTAAAACCGTACAAGATTACTAAATGAAAAAAGCCATAGTGTTATTTAATTTGGGTGGGCCGGATAGATTAGAAAATGTAGAGCCCTTTTTATTTAATTTATTTAACGATCCTGCAATTTTAAACCTACCAAGTTTTTTTAGATATCTTTTGGCAAAATTAATTTCAAATAGAAGAGCACCAGTTGCAAAAAAAATTTACCAAGAGATAGGAGGTTCTTCACCAATCTTAAAATTAACTCAAAAACAAGCTGGCGCATTAGAAGTAAAACTAAATAAAAACCAATTAGTTGATGAATATAAATGTTTTGTTGTTATGCGGTGTTGGCATCCAAGGGCAACAGAAGTAATTAAAAACGTTCAATCATATGTGCCCGATGAGATAATATTGTTGCCACTTTACCCACAATACTCAGCAGCAACATCGGGATCATCCATTAAAGAATGGAAAGATGTTTGTAAAAAAAACAACTATAATACCAAAACATCTACTATTTGTTGTTACCCAACAGATAAAAATTTTATTAATGCTCACACAAAAGAGATTGAAAAAAAAATAAAAAATTTGAAAAATTTTAAATTAATTTTTTCTGCGCACGGTTTACCAGAAAAAAACATTAAAAATGGAGATCCCTACCAGTGGCAAGTGGAGCAGTCTGTAAAAAAAGTAATTACAAACTTAGCTATTGAAAATTTGGATTGGATTTTGAGCTATCAGAGTAGAGTTGGACCCCTAAAGTGGATAGGACCATCTACAGACCAAACAATAATAGAAAACTCTAAAATTGGGAAACACATAGTTATAGTGCCCATAGCCTTTGTTTCAGAACACTCAGAAACCTTGGTTGAGCTAGATATAGAATATAAAAAATTAGCACAAAATAATGGATGCAATGAATATACAAGGGTCCCTGCCCTTGGTATAAATGAAGATTTTATAAGCGCTATGTCAGAACTAATAATAAAAAAAGACGAATATAAATTTAACAAACATCTATATTCTCCAAAAACAAGATGTCCAACTTACTTAAAAAAATGCCCTTGTTTAAATTATGAATAGTTATTTATTATTTAAAAGTTTGCATTTAATAGCTCTTGTTTCTTGGATGGCTGGTCTTTTATATTTACCAAGAATTTTTGTTTATCACGTTGAAAATTTAAAAAATCCAAATACTTCTAAAACATTTGAAAGCATGGAAAGAAAATTATATTTTTATATTATGATGCCAGCAATGATTTTGACATGGTTGTTTGGCTTAATTTTAATTTCTATTTTGGGTTTTGATATTTTATCAACACTCTGGATTAAACTTAAATTTTTCTTTGTTTCCTTATTAACCATTTATCATTTTTATTTAGCTAGCTGCCTTAACAATTTTAAATTAGGGCAAAACACCAAATCATCTAAATTTTTTAGAATAATTAATGAAGTTCCAACAATATTGCTTATTTTGATAGTTTTTCTTGTCATTTTTAAGCCCATCTAGACTTGAAATAACCAAAAGAGTATATATATCTATCTTATCTAACAAACCTTAAACACAATCCCAAAATATGAATATTCAAGAATTAAAACTAAAATCGTCAGAACAATTAATTACTCAAGCAGAAGCGCTTGGTATTGAAAACACCAACACTCTAAGAAAACAAGAAATTCTTTTTGCGATTTTAAAAAAGGTTGCTGAAAAAGAAGAAATTACGGGAGCTGGAGTATTGCAATTATTGCAAGATGGCTTTGGTTTTTTAAGAGCAATGGAGTCAAATTATTTGCCTAGTCCCGATGATATTTACGTTAGTCCAAGTCAGATAAGAAGATTTGGTTTAAGAACAGGAGACACTGTCGAGGGACCTGTAAGGGCCCCCAAAGAAGGAGAAAGATATTTTGCATTACTTCAGGTCAGCAAGATAAACTTTGATGACCCAGAAAAGATACGTCATAAAATTGCTTTTGAAAACTTAACCCCTTTATACCCAGACAAGCAATTAGTAATGGAAGTTGAAACAACAAAAATAGAAAAAAACCCAGATCTAACAGCAAGGCTAATTGATTTAGTAAGCCCAATTGGTAAAGGCCAAAGATCAATAATTATATCACCACCCAAAGCTGGAAAGACTATGATTTTGCAAAGCATTGCAAACTCAATAGCCAAAAATCATCCAGAATGTTTTTTGATGGTTTTGTTGGTTGATGAAAGACCAGAAGAAGTTACCGATATGCAAAGAACAGTTAAAGGAGAGGTTATTAGTTCTACTTTTGACGAACCAGCATCACGACATGTTGCTGTAGCAGAAATGGTTATTGAAAAAGCAAAAAGATTAACTGAACATAAAAAAGATGTAGTTATTTTATTAGACTCAATTACAAGATTAGGCAGAGCTTACAATGCAGTTATCCCAAGTTCGGGAAAAGTTTTAACAGGCGGAGTTGATGCTAATGCCCTCCAAAGACCGAAAAGATTCTTTGGTGCTGCTAGAAATATTGAAGAAGGTGGATCTTTAACAATTATATCAACTGCTTTAATTGACACTGGTAGTAGAATGGATGAGGTTATATTCGAAGAATTTAAAGGAACAGGTAACAGTGAAACCGTATTAGATAGAAAAATTGCAGATAAAAGAATCTACCCAGCAATGGATATAACTAAGTCTGGCACAAGAAGAGAAGAATTAATTTTTGATAAAAATGATCTTCAAAAAATGAATGTTCTTAGAAGAATTATAGCACCAATGGGAACAATGGATGCAATTGAATTTATCAGCTCTAAGTTAAAAAACACAAAAAACAATGCTGAGTTCTTTAATTCAATGAACAAACCTGCTTAATTTTACTATAAAATTTTTTACTCATTGTTTAGTATGTCTTTATGGAATTATTAGAAAGATTAAAAATTTTAAATAATCATTTACAAGGAAAAAATTATAACAAAGTAATAGAAGGATGTAACAAGGTATTAAAAGCTAATCCAAATATACCTTACGCACTAAACTTATGTGGGCTGGCCCAACAAGGAAAAAATAATTTTCTATTATCAATTAGTTTTTTTACTAGGGCAATTAATCTTGAGCCAAGAAATATTGCTGCTATAAATAATCTAGCTAACTCTTATAAATTTCTTACAAAAATAGATTTAGCCGAAAAGCTATATTTGAAAGCATTGGCGCTTGATCCCAACTATATACAGGCATTAAATAATTATGGAAACTTAAAACAACAAATAGGAGACTTTGATTCTTCTATTGAGCTTTATTTAAAAGCGTTAAATATAAACTCAAAACAAAAAAATATTATGTTTAGTTTGGCTTCTGCGTATCAAGAGTTGGGAAACTTTGAAAAATCTAAAGAAATTGTGGATAAAATTTTATTTATTGAACCCAGCAATACTTCGGCTCATAAATTACTTAGTGGAATGATCAAATATACAAAAAATAATGATCATTTAATAGAGATGGAAAACTTACTTAAAGACAAATCTTTGAGAGAAGAGCAGATAGTTGATTTATCTTTTGCCTTAGGGAAAGCCTTTGAAGATATTGGTGATTATGAAAAAGCATATAAAAACCTTGAAAGAGGAAATCATATAAGAAAAACAAAAGTGAATTCTAATATTAATAACCAAGAAAAACTCTTTAATAGTATTATAAAAACTTTTGAGAATATAGATTTTACTAGTTTTAAAAAAAAAGCAAAAGATAAAAGAATTATATTTATTTGTGGAATGCCCAGATCAGGAACAACTCTTGTGGAACAAATTATTGCTTCACATAAAGATGTTAATGGAGCAGGTGAATTAATTTATTTACAAAACTCAATAGAGAAAAATTTTGTTGAAGATTTTAAGCTTAATAAACAAAAAATTACCGAAGAAGCTTTGTCAAGTAAAAATCTTATTGAAAATGAATATTTAGAATTATTAGATCTTCATAAATATAGTTCAAAAATAATTACCGATAAAGCTCCTCAAAATTTTAGATGGATTGGGTTAATGAAAATTTTTTTCCCAAACTGTAAAATAATACATTGTAACAGAGATGCAAAAGATAACTGTCTATCAATATTTAAAAATAATTTTCCATCAACACATATGAATTGGAGCTTTAGTCAAAAAGACATAGCCGACTACTATAATCTATATTTTAAGTTAATGAATTTTTGGAATTCAAAAATTCCAAATGAAATATATAATGCAAATTATGAAAATATTGTGAAAGACAAAGAAACTGAAATTAAAAAAATAATACAGTTTTGTGATCTTGAGTGGGATCCCTCTTGTTTGAATCATCATAAAAATAATAAAACACCCATAAGCACTGTAAGCGTAGCCCAAGCTAGAAAACCAATATATACTTCGTCTTTAAATTCTAATAATAATTATACTAAATATTTGTCAGAATTATTCGGTGCTTTAAATAATTAGTTAATTATTTTATTAAAATCTGAGTATACTATTTTAATGACAATTTATGCGTTATCTTCAGGACCTGGTATTTCAGGCGTTGCCATTGTAAGGGTATCCGGTAAAAAAACTGCAGTTGTAGTAAAGTTACTAACAGGCAAACCCCCCCCACCACCAAGAATGGCCTCTCTAAGAAAAATCAATAAAACCAACACTTCGGAGCTTATTGATGAAGGTATAATATTGTGGTTTCCTGGTCCTGAGAGCTACACAGGTGAGGATATGGCAGAATTTCATATACATGGAAGCAAAGCGGTAATTGATGCCTTACATGCCTCTATTGCAAAAATAGAAAATTGTCGTCTAGCTGAACCAGGAGAGTTCACAAAGCTTGCATTTCAAAATGGAAAAATAAATTTACTTAAAGCAGAAAGTATTGCTGATTTAATTTCTGCCGAAACTGAAATTCAAAGACAACAAGCAATAAAAATTATGAATGGGAAATCTGCAGATAAATTTAATGATTTAAGAAAAAAACTTTTAAAAATTTTAGCATACATTGAAGCAAAAATAGATTTTCCAGATGAAGATTTACCAGAAGATATTTTAATAAGTATTAAAAAAGATTCTGACGATATTTATAAAAATATTATAAAAATTTTAGATGACCAAAAAGTTGGAGAAAGAATTAGAGAAGGTTTTAAAATTGCTATTATAGGACCAACAAATGCAGGGAAATCAAGTTTACTAAATCATTTATCAAGTCGTGATGTTGCAATAGTTTCAGAAATTGCAGGCACAACCCGAGATATTATTGAAACACATTTAAATATTGATGGTTATCCAGTAGTAGTTTCTGATACAGCAGGAATTAGAGATTCAAAAAATGAAATTGAAAAAAAAGGAATTAAATTAGCATTAAAAAGAGCTGAAGACGCAGATTTAAGACTAGTAGTAATAGATGGACAAAGTGTTGATTTTACTAGTGTTTTAAAGGATTTATTAGGTGAAAATTCAATATTGATAGTAAACAAATCAGATTTAATAAAAGGAGAACTAAATTCAGAAATAAAAAAATTTGATCCTATCTTAATTTCAGTAAAAGAAAAATTAAATATTGATGGATTAATTTTAAAAATAAAAAATAAATTAAAAGATAAGTTTATTACAAACGGTGATATTTTAATTTCAAGAGAAAGACATCGGCAACATTTAGAACAATGTTTGGATAGTTTAAAAAATTTTAGAACAAAAAATGAGGCTAAGGATTTTGATAAAGCAGCTGAAGATTTAAGATTAGCAACAAGACATTTGGGAATGATAGTTGGAAAAGTTGATGTGGAAGAAATATTAGGTAGTATTTTTAACGATTTTTGTATAGGCAAATAAATTCATTTTTAAAGGAACTTTCGACCCATTTTGTGTTTTTTTGTTGATAAATAAGGATTATTTAATGTTTATTATTCTATTTTCCTGAGTTTATTCGATAAATATACTTAATCTGTAATTTAGCATCTAATCTTGTAAATATCTCAATCAGTTATAAATTTAGATTATGAAAAATGATCTATCATTTGATGTTATTGTTATAGGTGGAGGACATGCCGGGTGCGAGGCAGCAGCAGCGTCAGCGCGTCTTGGAGTTAATACCGCTCTATTCACTCACAAGATTGAAACGATTGGAGAGTTGTCATGTAACCCCGCCATTGGTGGTTTGGGTAAAGGCCACCTTGTAAGAGAGATAGATGCATTAGATGGTGTGATGGGTGAAGTAGCAGACAAATCTGGCATTCAATTTAGGTTATTAAATAGAAGCAGAGGTCCTGCTGTCAGAGGCCCCAGAACACAATCAGACAGGTTTCTTTATCGATCATTTATGCAAAAAAAACTTTTAAACTACTGTAATTTAAGTGTTTTTTCAGATCCAGTAATTAGGTTTATTTTTAATAAAAACACTATAAGTGGTTTTGAGACTCAGTCAGGAAAAAAAGTTTCTTGTAGTAAGCTTATATTAACAACTGGCACTTTTTTGAATGGTCTAATCCACATTGGAGAAAAAAAGATTCCGGCTGGAAGGTACGATGAAAAACCTTCAACTGGTTTAAGTGAGCAACTCAAAAAATATGATTTTAAAATTGGAAGACTTAAGACGGGCACACCACCAAGACTTGATGCGAGAACAATTAATTTTACAAATTTAGAGGAACAATTTGCTGATGAGGATCCATGCTTTTTTTCTTTTTTAACTAAAAAGAATTTGAACAAACAAGTGTCTTGTAGAATGACCTACACTAACGAGAAGGTGCATAAAATTATAGAAAAAAATTTAACTAGAAGTGCAATGTATTCTGGAAGTATAAAAGGTGTAGGTCCAAGATATTGTCCATCTATAGAAGATAAGATTGTAAAATTTGCTGATAAGGAGAGACACCAAATATTTTTAGAGCCAGAAGGATTAAATGATCATACAATCTACCCAAATGGTATATCAACTTCACTGCCCGCTGATGTGCAGCAAGAAATATGTAATAATATCAATGGTTTAGAAAATGTTTTAATTACTAGACCAGGGTATGCCATAGAATATGACTATATTGACCCTAGAGAGCTATTTTTAACCCTTGAAACTAAGAAAATCCAAAACTTGTATCTAGCTGGGCAAATAAATGGAACAACAGGATATGAAGAAGCTGCAGCTCAAGGTCTTATAGCTGGAATAAATGCTGCTTTATCAATTAAGGGCTTTGAACCATTTATACTGGATAGATCTGATGCATACATTGGAGTTATGATAGATGATTTAGTTACCAAAGGAATTGCTGAGCCTTACAGAATGTTCACATCAAGAGCGGAATATCGACTAAGTTTAAGAGCAGATAATGCAGATCAAAGATTAACAGCTAAGGGAATAGAGATAGGACTTGTTGGAGATTTAAGAAAAAAATTATTTGAAGATAAATTATCGAAAGTGGAGAAAATAACCTACAACATGAAAAAGTTGAATATTTCACCATCAAAAATTGAAGATTATGGAATTAAAATTGCAAAAGATGGCGTTCTAAGATCTTCTAGTGAAATTTTAACCCAAAAAGGTGTTGATATGACTAAAATAAGAGAAATATGGCCTCATATTCCATTTTTCAACAAGGAAATTGATGAGCAAATTGAAATTAATGCACATTATAGAGGATATTTAAAAAAACAGAAAGCAGATATCTTAGCTTTTAAAAGAGATGAAAACTTGATAATCCCTGATAAAGTTAACTACGATAATTTGTCGGGTCTATCAAATGAAGTAAAAGCCAAGTTTAAGCAAATAAGGCCAAAAACAATGGGTCAGGCTTTAAGAATTGATGGAATTACTCCTGCAGCAGTATATATTTTGTTGTCACACGTAAAAAGAAAGTCTATTAAGCATATAGCTTAATGGAAGATATTTTAAAATCGTACTCACTATTAAACAATCTAAATGTTTCACGTGAAACATATTTAGATTTTGAAATATTTATATCCATGATACAGGAAGGAAATCAGAAAATTAATATTATTAGCCAAAAAACCGCGAAAAAAAGCGTGATTAAGGACAGACATATTATAGATTCAGCACAAATCATTGATTTTATTAATTTAAATAGTAATACAACCACAGATATAGGTACTGGTGGTGGAATGCCTGGGATAGTTGTTGCTATAATGTTAAAAAACTTAAAAAAAGATATGAAAATTAATTTATATGAAAAAAGTCATCACAAAAGTACATTTTTAAGAGAAGTTTCAAGAAAATTAAAACTACAAACAGAAGTGTTTGAAAAAAACATTTTTGAAACAAAAGAAATAGAAACAGGAACTATAATGGCAAGAGCTTTTAAACCAATGCCAGTTATTTTGGATTTAGTTCAAAGGAATTTTAAAAGCTACAAAAATTTAATTTTATTTATGGGAAAAAATGGAAGACAAATTCTAGAAGATACATTAAAGGAATGGGATTTAGAGTACATAGAAAAAAAAAGTTTAACTAGTGAAGGCTCATTTTTATTAAACATAAAAAATATTAAAAAAAAATAGTATGCAAATTATTTCTATAATAAACCAAAAGGGTGGAGTCGGAAAAACAACAACAGTTATTAACCTTGCCGCAGGTTTGTCTCAACAGGGAAAAAAAATTTTAGTAATAGATTTGGACCCTCAAGGCAACGCAACTACAGGTTTGGGTCTTTCGAACTTAGAAGGTTCAGACCAAACTATTTATGGAATTTTAAATGGGACAAAAACGGTTTCTGAGGTTATTAAGAAAACTCAGTTTCAAAACCTAGACATCATAACTTCGAACGTAGATTTGTCCGGACTAGAGGTTGAGACTGCCGGCGACAGTAATAGAGCCTTTATTTTGAAGCTTAAATTAGCCACATATTTAAATGATTCTAGAGCATCTTATGATTATATACTAATAGACTGCCCTCCATCCTTAAGTTTGTTAACTGTAATGGCTTTAGTGTCGTCACACTCACTTGTGGTACCATTACAGGCTGAATTCTTTGCACTGGAGGGGTTAACTCAACTGATGAAAACTATTGAGAGAATAAAAGTAAGTTTAAATCCTAAATTAAAAATAAGAGGGATTCTATTAACAATGTACGACAAGAGAAATAAACTTTCATCTCAAGTTGAGAAAGAAGCTAGAGATTATTTTAATGAAAAAGTTTACGTTACAGTGATACCAAGAAACGTAAGACTGTCAGAGGCTCCATCACACGGTATGCCGGTTTTAATTTATGATAGGTCGTGCACAGGCAGCAAATCATATTATAATTTTACAGATGAATTTATTAATCAAGAGAAAAAAATAGGGAGTGCCGCATAATGGATGCAAGTAAAATTAAAAAAGGTCTGGGCAGAGGTTTATCGTCACTAATTGGAGAAACAAAATCAGAGGTAAATATTAATAAATTATCAATAAGTGACTTAGTGAGTAATAAATTTCAACCTAGAAAATTTTTTGATGAGGAAAGTTTACGGGATCTTACAAGTTCAATAAAGGAACGAGGAATTGTGCAGCCAATCATAGTGAGAAAATCAAATGATAATAGATTAAAGTACGAAATAATTGCAGGCGAGAGAAGGTGGCTTGCCGCTCAAAAAGCTGGATTACATCAAGTACCTGTCGTTATTACAGAAGCAGATGATTTAAAGTCTTTAGAATTTGCAATTGTTGAAAATGTTCAAAGGAATGATCTTAATGCAATTGAAGAAGCCCGAGGCTATCAACGATTAATAGATGAGTTTTCATATGACCAGGAAAAAGTAGGTAAATTTATTGGAAAAAGTCGAAGTTATATTACAAATCATTTAAGGTTATTAGGATTACCCCAAGAAGTTTTAAGATTAATAGAAACTAAAAAAATATCCCCTGGGCATGCAAAAATTTTGGTCGGCTTAAATAATGCAGAATTTGTTGCAAAAAAAATAGTTGAAAAAAATCTTTCTGTAAGACAAGCAGAAAATTTTGTTAAAATTTTTAAGATAAAAAAACAATCTTATAAACCCTTAAAAGATCCCAATTTAAGAGCCCTAGAAGCTTCAGCGACTAATAAGATTGGATTAAATGTTATTATTAAAAATAAAAAAAATAATAGTGGATCAATTTTATTTGAGTATAAGGACTTAGATCAATTAAATAAAATTATAGAAATAATCAAATCTAACTATTAGCCCTATTAGACTTAGAAATAATAAAGTCAGACAATATATTAATTGCATTGGAGGGATTTTTTTTAACTGTCAGTTCTAATTCACTGGTTTGATATATCAAATTTTCAGCTTTATTTAGGTCCCAATTCTTCATTTGTTGTTTAACAACTTCTTTATCTTTCCAAAATATAGGTGGTTTAAAAGAAGAAATTATTTGCTCAAGATTTTTATTATTATTAATCTCCGATAGAAGCTCATGTAATCTTTTTGATTTATTTAAAAGAGTTCTAATTATTAGTATGCAGTCCTCTGGAGAAAAATTGTTTTCATTTAAAATATTTACAGTTTTTTTAAAATTTTTTGCAAGGCAACTATCAATTAATTCAGACACATTATAATTTTCTGCAAGATTTGTTAATTTTATAATTTGATCTAAATTTATATTTTTTTTACCTATAATAAATGAATCAATTTTGTTTAATTCATTTTTTAAGTTTTGCCTACTTCCCCTACATCTTTCCACCAACAAATTAATTAATTGCTGTGAAATGGATATTTTTTTTTCTCTAAAAAAATTATTAACTAAAGTATTTAACATTTGGTTATTGTCCGCATAAAAAGCTACACAAACAGTATTTTTATTTTTTTCAAATAAATTTCTTACTTTTGATTTTTTTTCTAATAATCCAGCATTTAAAATAATTTTTACATCTTCCAAATTCTTTTCTATAATCTCCTCTATTATGTGAAAAATTTTATCTCCAACTCTTGATATTATTATTAATTTTTCATTTTCAAAAAATGATTTAGATACTAAGCTATTAAAAAAATTTTCTGGGTTATCCAGTATTTCTTTTTCCTCATATCTGTAAATATTTTCTAAAGATTTTGTATTAAAAACATTATTTATAGACTCAGTTTTATGTCCTTCATTTTCCCCATAAAACAGATAATTTTTAATATTTTTTTGATTAATTTTATTTGATTCAAATGATTTTATAATCATCTTAGAATGAGACCAAATATATACTTATGTTTTTAATGATATTATTTATTAAATTTCTTTCAATATTTTTTTCATACTGAGAAAGATTAAATTTATTAGTATCATTTGAATATGAAAAACTTTCAGAAAATTGTCTTTCCGATTTCATTTCATCATTTTCATAAATTTTAACATTAACCGAAAGTGACATTGTTAGTAATTGAACATTTCCTTTTGAGTCTTTTGATGTAATATTTTTTGTTTTTTGTGAATCAATTAATAAATTTATTTTTTTTAAACTATTTTTATTTGATATATAGTTTAGGCTATTTTTAATTGACTTGCCCAATCTGTTTGATGTAACTATTTCTATTTTTTCAATGTCAAAATTATTTTTTTTATTTAAAAAAACTGGTTTATATCCACAGCTTATTAAAAAAAAAACTATTAAAGTTATTAAGATTGAATTTTTTTTCATTTTAAAATTAAATTAATTAACTTATTTTTAACATATATACTTCTAATAATAATATTGTTTTCTAAAAATTTTTGAATATTTGGATCTTTTTTAATGGCCGTAATTAACGTTTTTTCATCTATATCTTTTTGTATATTAATTATTGACCTTTTTTTTCCATTAATTTGGATAACAATATTAACTTCATTGTTTGAAACATAGTCCTTATTTAACTCTGGCCACTTATCGTGATTTTTTGTCTTTAATTCGTCTAGGCACTCTGAGGTAATGTGGGGAATTATAGGATTCATCAGCCTAAGAATTGCTTCATAATTTTTTAATAAATCATTATTTTTCAAATTTTTATCAATTTCTTTAATTAAAAAATTATATGTTTCGTGAAGATTGGCTACAATTACATTGTAGTGAAATTTTTCTAAATTTTTAGTGACTTTATCAATCAAAATATTCGTAAACTGATTTAATGAATCTTCCTTTGCGTAATTAAGTTCTTTATTTTCTGAAAGTTTATTAATTATTTTTTTATGTAGGATCCAAAACTTTTGTATAAATTTGTATGAGGAGATCATACCTTGATCAGACCATTGAACATCTTTTTCTGGAGGACTATCAGATAAAATAAATAACCTTACTGCATCAGCACCATATTTTTCTATTATGCTTTCTGGATCAATTGTATTTTTTTTTGATTTAGACATGGACTCTATTGCTCCAACTTTTATTTTTTCTTTTGGTTCTTTTTTTTTATAAAACTCCTTACCATCATCAGAAAAAACTTCATCCGGAGTTAACCAGTTATTATTGATATCTTTGTAAGTTTCATGACAAACCATTCCCTGTGTGAACAGACCTTTAAACGGCTCTTTGTGGTTAAATTTTTTATTTTTGTAGCTTATAGCTTGCATAAAAAACCTTGAATATAATAAGTGAAGTATAGCATGTTCAACACCCCCGATATATTGATCTACCGGCATCCAATAATTAACTTCATCTAAATTAAAAGCAGAATCTTCATTTTTTGATGAACAAAATCTTAAAAAGTACCAAGAAGAATCGACAAAAGTATCTAGCGTGTCGGTTTCAAGAGTGCATTCTTCATCATTTATAATAATATGTTTCCATTTTTCTTGATGGTCTAATGGGTTACCTGTTGTTTTTAAATTAATTTTTTCTGGAAGTTTAATTGGTAAATTTTCTAAAGGTACTTTTACTGCAGCCCTTTTTTTATTGTAGGCAATAGGAATTGGGCATCCCCAATATCTTTGTCTAGATACTCCCCAATCTTTTAATCTAAAATTAATTTTTTTCTTTCCTATTTCTTTTTTTTCAAGAATTTCAATCGTTTTAACAATTGATTCTTCTGGAGCTTTAAGACCGTTTAAAAATTTAGAATTAAAAATTACCCCTGGACCCGTATAAGCTTCATTTATAACTTTAAAATTGTTGTCTTGAGCCTCAGGTTTTACAACAGAAGAGATTTTTAAATTATATTTTATTGCAAAGTCTAAATCCCGCTGATCATGCGCTGGGCAACCAAATACTGCTCCAAACCCATAATCCATTAATACAAAATTAGCAAAATACACAGGAACTTTGCTAGACTCATCAAGTGGGTTTATTGCCATTAATTCAGTTTTAAATCCAATTTTTTCTGCTTGTGCTATAGATTCTTCAGTAGTTCCAGTTTTTGAACATTCTGATTTAAAATTTATAAAATCTTTATCTTTTTCATAAAATTTTGAAAGTGGATGGTCCACAGAAACTGCTAGAAATGAAAAACCGAATAAGGTATCTGGTCTTGTGGTAAAGCATTTAATCTTTTCAATTGATAAATTACCTTCTATTTTAAAATCTATTTCACAACCAAAAGATTTTCCAATCCAATTTTTTTGCATTACTTTTACTTTATTTGGCCATTCTTCAAGATCTTCTAAGCCCGAAAGAAGGTCTTCAGAAAATTTAGATATATTAAAAAACCATTGGTTTAATTTTTTTCTTTCTACATTAGCACCAGATCTCCATCCCTTTCCATCTATAACCTGTTCATTAGCAAGAACTGTTTGATCAACGGGATCCCAGTTTACATAATTTTCTTTACGATATACCAGTCCCTTATCATAAAGTTCTAGAAAAAATTTTTGTTGATGTTTGTAATATTCTGGTGAACAAGTTGAAATTTCTTTATCCCAATCAATTGAAAGACCTAGCTGCTTTAATTGAGATTTCATTACAGAAATATTTTTTTCTGTCCATTCTTTGGGATCCAAGTTATTTAATTTTGCAGCATTCTCTGCCGGCATACCAAAAGAATCCCAACCCATCGGATGCAAAACATTATATCCTCGCATTTTTTTATATCTTGATAAGACATCTCCAATTGTATAATTTCTTACATGGCCCATGTGAATTTTACCAGATGGATAAGGAAACATCTCTAAACAGTAAAATTTTTTTTTGCTCTTATCTACTTTTGATTTAAATAATTTTTTTTCTTCCCAATTTTTTTGCCACTTATTTTCAATTATTTTGAAGTTGTATCGTTCCATTAATTTAAAATTAATTTTATTAGTCTAATTTTTTTTATCTGGAATATCTATAAGGTTATAGTCTTTTTCATTTTTTGTATCTTTTGTGTTTTCATATTGAGCTGCTTTTTTAAGGATTGCTAATTTTAATTCACTATTTAACTCTCCTTCGCTACTAATAATTTTACAGTTTTTATCTGTGTCACAATTTTTTTTAAATACTTTTACATTCAAAGCGTCAGCTCTAATTTCATTAGTTAAAAACTGAATAGAAATTTTTATTGCTTTATTTGTATCATCTGTTCCTGTAAACCAGTCAGTGACAATAATTCCACCACCATAATCTGCAGTTAAAAGGGGCATAAAATCTATAGTATCTAAAGAAGCTCTCCATAATGAATTTGATGAAGCAAAATCAAAAACTCCTCCTTTTTTTTTACCTCCAAAAAGTCTTATACCTCTACCTTCATCCATATTTTTTTTAATTCTTTTTTTTGGGTCGGGGGGGTATTTCTTTGCGTCTGTAGGTCTATAAACCCCACAAGAATTTAAATAGGGTAACATTAATATAATTAGCAAAAGCGTTTTTATTTTATTAAAGCATATGGAAGTCATAATTTATTTTTGTTTGATTAAATAACACATTACCTGTAGTATGAAACTTAGAAAAAGTCACTATTTTAGACAGTTTTACTAAAGTGTGATGTATTTAAGCAACAGTTTAAGAAAAATTAGTCTTAAAATTGAAAAAAAAGTCCTATATTTCATATAAATTTGATATTTATCACACATTATAATTAATTATAAATAATGAAGGAGTCAATTATGACAAACATGAAAAAACTGGGATTAACTGCTTTAGCAGGATCTCTAGCTGCTACATCAGCTTTCGCCGGAGCGGTGGACGTTAGTGGAACAGCAAAAGTTACTTACGTTACTCAAGACGAGAGCGAAGTAACTGGAAACCCTTATTCAATGAACCAAGGACTTGGTTTTTCTGGATCAGGTGACTTAGATAATGGCATGAGTATAGCTTATCAATATACTATGACAAATTCTGCTTTCTCATCTTCAAGTTTAAAACTTGATATGGGTGACAGTGGTACATTATCTTTTTCTAATGGTGCTGGCACAACTGGTATTAGTGCATATGACGATGTTATGCCTACTGCAGGTGAAGAAGTTTGGGATGATCTTGATGGTCAAGCAAACGGAATTGCAACTATTAGTTCTACAAATACTTTAGGTTGGGCTGGAACTTTTTCTGGCTTTAACATTAGTACATCTTACAACAAGCAAGCAGCTGGTTTATCAGGTGCTTCAAAATCAGTAGTAGTATCTTCATCTGATTTAATGGATGGTTTTGAAGTAGGTCTTGGTCTAGGTGATCAAGCGGGAGCTTCTAAACATACAGGTACTGACTTAACTACTGTGTTTGGTAAGTATACTATGGGAGCAATAACTGCTGGTGTTCAATTAACTGAAATTGATAAATCTGGTCTTAACGCAGACCAAGATAGAACTCATGTTTCTATTTCAATGGCAATTAATGAAAACCTTTCAGCTTCTATTGGTCAATCTGTTGTAGACTTTGAAGGTGGAACTAAAGACGATCAAGAGAACACTGGTTTTGCTGTGTCATACACAATGGGATCAATGACTGTTGCTGCGTTTAACAACACAGAAACATCTTCAGGCGGAACTAATGGTACTGACGATTCAGTTTCAGAAATTTCTGTTGCATTTGCATTCTAGTTTAATTTAGAATTAAATATTTAAAAGGGCCCCTTTTTGGGGCCTTTTTTTTGTCTTGTTGAAAAAAGATATTGAGGCAAAACCGTATACATTAAGCAAGTTTAATTTTTTTAAATTATTTTTATTAATTCCTCCTAAAGCAATAATTTTTAAAGGTGTTTTAGATTTTAAATTTTTAAATCTTGTAAAACCTAAATAAGTTTTTTTTTTCTTAAATAAGGAAGATAAAAAAATAGCATCAACATTTTGTTTTTCTTTAATTTTAATTTCTTTTAGGTTGTGAGCTGATCCAAGTACTAAAAAGTTAGTTTTTTTTGAATAAATATTTATTTTATAACTTTTATTAAAGGATGGTAAATAAACACCATCTAGACCCAGCTTCATTGCTAATCTTATGTTGTTTGATAGGAAAAATTTTCTGCCAGAAAATTTACAAAATTTTTTTATTTTATTTATTTCTCTTATATTTAGTTTCTTATTATATTCCCTAAAAATTATAGCGATATCTTTATCTAAATTTTTGATATGGTCTTTTTCAAATCTATCTATAAAATAATAATATTTAGGTAATATTTTATGCATAATAATGTTAATCAATTAATATCTATTCAAAGGGAAATTCAAACTAAAATTATTGAATTAAATTATAAAGATTATAAGCCTAAAATCATCGCAGTTTCAAAAACTTTTTCAATGACTGAAATATTACCATTAATTAATCACGGACAAAAAGATTTTGGAGAAAACAAAGTACAAGAGGCAATTGAAAAATGGACAGATATAAAAAAAGATTTTACAGATATTAATCTACATATGATTGGTAAACTCCAAACCAATAAGGTGAAGTATGTTGTGCCTTTATTTGACTATATACATTCATTAGATAATATAAAACTAGCTGAGAAAATATCAGAACAACAAGTTAAATTTAATAAAGAATTAAAAATTTTTATTCAGGTAAATATTGGGAATGAGGCTCAAAAAAACGGAGTAGAAATTGATAATTTAGAATTATTTTATCAGAGGTGTGTAAAAGAATTTAATTTAAAAATTATTGGACTTATGTGCCTACCACCCAGCAATAATACATCAATTTATTTTTCTAAATCAAAAGATTTGAATGATAGGCTTAAACTTTTAGAATTGAGTATGGGAATGTCAAATGATTATTTAAAGGCTTGTGAATATAAATCCACTTTTTTACGTATTGGATCTAAAATATTTGGTACTAGAGATTAAATAACAATAGTAGAATTTTTATTTATAATTTTTAAAATAATCAAAAAATCTTTTTTATTTACAGCAATACACCCGGCTGTTTTTTGATAATTTTTAGTTAAGTGCAAGAATATTGCACTTCCTTTATTGGGTATAGTTTTTTTTCTATTATATTCAATCACAATAAAATAATCATATTTATAATCACTTCTATAAATTTTTTCACCCTTAATTTTTTTATTTATATAAACTTGTTTATTGTAATCTTTTTTGTAAGGATCGTTACACCAAAGCATATTTTTTTTTATTTTTTTTATTTTATTTTCTGTAATTGGTTTTGTAACTTTATCTGCCCTATAATAAACAGTGCCCATTTTAAATTTTCCCTTAGGCGTGCAATTATCACCTTCGTTCTTATTTGCGGTAATACCATTTTTGCCTACACAGCATTTAAATTTAAAATCTCCAACAATTAAGGTATCTTTATTTTTTAATTTTATTAACATAAATTAACTTTTAAATGATTAAACAAAAAATACATATAATTGATTGTGAGGCATTGTATAATATTTTAATAGAAATTAAGAATAACCTATCTTTTGATGTTCTTCATTATGTTGATGAAAAAGAAATTTTAAAAAATTTTGAATATAATAAAGTCGACATAGAAAAATCCTTATTTTTAAGTAAAAAAAATAATAATAACTTAAGTAAAAATTTAAAAATTGAAAATAAACAAATAATTCAAGTAGCAACTATTCCAGTTGATATTTATAGTTTAATAGAAAAAATTAATATCCAGCTAATCAAACTTAGATATGACTATCAATCAAAGGTTGTTTTAAATAATTATATTTTAGATTTAAATTCTAGAGAAATTAATAAAGATAATAAAAAATTGAAACTTACAGAGAAAGAAATAGAGACAATTCTTTTTTTATATAATAAAAAAAAACCTCAGAATATAAAGATTCTTTTATCTGAGGTGTGGGGATACCTAAATGATGTAGAAACGCACACAGTTGAAACGCATGTTCATAGATTGAGAAAAAAAATTAAAAATCAATTTAACGATGAAAATTTTATCACTAGCCATGATGAAGGGTATAAAATATAGATGACAAAAAATAACCCTGTAGCTAAAAATTTAAGAACAAAAAAATATAAACCAAGAGTGGTAAAGGCAAAAAAAGGTAGGGGAAGCTTTAAGAGAAAAAAGTTAACTTAGTCTAGCTCCTATTTTTTGAATTATTTTTGAAGACATTGCTGTACCTTTTTTAAGACATTCTTTTGTAGCCAGATTATTAATATGACCATGTAAAAAACCAGCGGCAAATAAATCACCAGCTCCTGTTAGATCAACAATCTTTAAATTTTTTTGAGAATCACATTCGGTTACTTCATTGTTATTAATAGCAATACTTCCTTTTTCACCACGTGTAATAATAATTACTTTTTTAAGGTATTTTCCAAATGTTATTACTTCATCAAAATTTTTTGCCTCTGTTAAAGATATAATTTCCTGCTCGTTTGCAAAGATAATATCTAATTTATTTTTAACTAAATCCATGAAGTGAAGTTTATGTCTTTCAACACAAAATTGGTCGGATAAGGACATAGCGACTTTATTTGAATTTTGAATTGCTTTTTCAAATGCTCTTTTTGGATCACCTTCATCCCAGAGATATCCTTCTAAAAAAGTTATTTCGCTATTTTTCACCGAGTTAATATCAATATCATTTTCATTAATTTTTCCTGCTGTGCCAAGGAATGTACACATTGTTCTTTCTGAATCTGGAGTAATTAATATTAAGCATGTTCCGGTGGGTACTTCTTCTTTTTTCTTTGAATAAAAATATTCAACATTTTCTTTTTTTAAGCCAACTTCGTATTTTTGACCTAACTCATCTTCATTAACTTTGCCAATAAATCCAACTTTATTTCCTAACTGAGATAGCCCAACAATAGAATTTGCAACAGATCCACCGGAGACGGTTTCTTCAATTTTTAAAGTTGATAATAATTTTTTAAACTCTATTTCATCAACAAGTTTCATCGTACTTTTTATTAAGTTATTTTCTGACAAATAACTATCTTCAACTCTGCATATAACATCAACTATAGCATTTCCTATTCCTAGAATTTTCATATTAAGCTTTTATTGTTTTAATTGGAATTTTGCGTCTAGGATAACAATTAGTGCAAATTTTACAAGTTAAACCATAACAATTTCTTGCTTGGCAATATTCTCTTCCGTAATAAATTATTTGTAGATGAAGCTTACTCCAAGTTTTTTTGGGAAATATTCTTTTTAAGTCCTTTTCAGTTTGGACAACATTTTTGCCATTTGTTAAGCCCCATCTCTGTGCTAGTCGATGAATGTGAGTATCTACAGCAAACGCAGGATACCCAAAACCTTGAGACATGACTACGCTGGCTGTTTTATGGCCTACACCAGACAATTTTTCTAGTTCTTCAAAAGTTTTGGGAACTTTGCCATCATGGTTATTGAGTAGTTGTTTTGACATTAAATAAATACTTTTAGCTTTAATTCTAAATATACCGATGCTTTTTATCAATTTTTCAATTCTTTTTCTTCCTAATTTTACGAAGTGTTCTGGTTTATTATATTTTGGATATATGCTTTTAGTTACATTATTAACATTTAGATCTGTGCATTGTGCTGATAAAAGAACAGACACTAAAAGAGTAAATTTACTTCTATGGTTTAAAGGAATGGGAGTTGTTGGGTAAATTTTATTTAGAGTTTTTAGTATTAATTTGGTTTTTTTTTTTTCATTCATTATTTAAAATTCAATAGATCTCTCATTGAATAAAGCCCAGGTCTTTTATTTGCAAGCCATTTCGCAGCTGTTAATGCACCTTTTGAGTATAAAGCCCTATCAAATGCTTCATGATTTAGTGTTATTATTTCTTTACCACTTGAAAATGTTACTTCATGTTCTCCAATAATTTCACTTTTTCTAATTGAGTTAAAATTAATTTTTTTACCAAAAGGAAAATTTTTTTTATTTAAATATTTTTTACCTATAAGCCCATAAAGATCTTTATTTTTTCCATCTGCAATACTTTTTCCAAGCATTAAAGCTGTCCCTGATGGGTAATCTTTTTTATGTTTGTGGTGAGCCTCAAATACTTTGCTTAAATAATTTTCATTTAATGACTTTGAAGCAATTTCAGTTAAATACATTAATAAGTTAATTCCCAAACTCATGTTTCCAGCTTTTAAGACGGGTATTTTTTTTGAATACTTTTTAATTAAAATCTCTTCTTTTTTTGTAAAACCAGTAGTGCCAATAACCACTCTTTTTTTTAGCTTTGTTGCAATTTTAAGGATTTCAAGAGTGCATTTAGGAGTAGTAAAATCTATTATTGTATCTATCTTCTTAAACGCATTGTCAGTATTTAAATTAGGTTTAATTCCACTTATTTTTTTATTAATTACTTTATTTGCTGTAAGAGTTACTAATTTAAAATTTCTATCTAATTTAGAAGACTTTATTATTTGTTGACCCATTCTTCCCAAACAACCTGTAATTGCTAAATTAATTTTTCTCATTTAGGAAAATATTAACCTTTTTTAGTTAATTAGTCTTTTAATTTTTCCAGAAACTTTTTGCTTTTTGAAAGAATTTTTTTATACTTGGGTTTGATTTTTCATTTTCTATTTCTCTAAATTTTTTAAGTAATTCTTTTTGTTCCTTATTTAACGATATTGGGACTTCTGTATTGATCTGAACATAAAGATCACCATTACCACTACCCCTCATATAGGGCATGCCTTTCCCTTTTAATCTGAACTGCTTACCATTTTGTGTTCCATCTGGAATTTTTATTTTAGCTTTTCCACCATCAATTGTGGGTATTTCTATTGTCTTACCTAATGCAGCATCAGCTATAGATATAGGGAACTCAAAAAATAAATTTTCATCAGACCTTTTAAATAGATCGTGTGAATTTACATTAATAAATAAGTATAAATCACCACTAACTCCACCTCTGGATCCTGCTTCGCCTTTTCCAGCCAGTCTTATTCTTGTTCCATCATCAACACCCTTGGGTATTGTTACTGATATTTTTTTAGAAGCTTGCTTGTTACCTTGACCATTACAGTTACTACAGGGGTTAGTTATTTCCTCACCACTACCAGCACATTGGTGACAAGTTTGTTGTACTGTAAAGAATCCTTGGTTAGACCTTACTTTTCCATTCCCCCCACAAACTGTGCATCTATCAGGTGAGTGACCAGGCTTAGAGCCATTACCTTTACATGTATTGCATTTTTCTGTAGTAGAAAATTTTATATCTTGCTTTTTACCCCGATATGCTTCTTCGAGTGAAATTGATAAATCATATCTTAAATCGGAACCTCTATTGTTAGAGCTTTTTTTTTCTCTACTTCTTCCACTCCCACCAAAATCACCAAAAAAATCTTCAAAAATATCTGAAAAGTCAGCTCCACCAAACCCTCCTCCCTGTCTTCCACCACCGCTTTCAAAGGCAGCATGTCCAAAATTGTCATAATTTTGTTTTTTCTCTTGATCCGAAAGAATATTGTAAGCTTCACTTGCTTCTTTGAATTTATCCTCTGAAGCTTTATTGCCAGGGTTTTTATCTGGATGATGCTTAACTGCTAGTTGTCTATAGGCTGATTTTAATTCTTCTGGGCTCGCACTTTTGCTAACACCCAAGATGTCATAAAAATCTCTTTTAGCCATAAGTTACTTTAAGATGATAGTTGTTGTGAGTCCCCTAAGCGCTTTTTTCTTTATTTTCTTCTTCTTTTTCTTCTTCTTTTTTTTCTTCTTCTTTTTTTTCTTCTTCTTTTACCTCTTCAAAGTCTGCATCAACTACATTATCGTCTTTTTTTCCTTCATCATTTTTATCACCATTTTTAGATGAATCTGGTTTTTGTTCTTGAGACTTGTAGATCGCTTCGCCTAATTTCATAGAAGCTTGAACTAAAGTTTCTGTTTTTTTTTTAATATCGTCAGCATCAGTTCCTTTAATTGCTTCTTTTAAGCTAGAGGATGCATCTTCTATTGCTTTCTTATCTGCTTCCGAAACTTTAGCTCCATGTTCTTTTAGATTTTTTTCTGTTGAATGAATTAAAGTATCAGCTTGATTTCTTACATCTACTGATTCTCTTTTCTTTTTGTCTTCTTCTTTATTTAACTCTGCATCTTTAACCATTTTTTCAATTTCTTCATCGCTTAATCCACCAGAGGCTTGAATTTGAATTTTTTGTTCTTTTCCAGTTCCTTTATCTTTTGCAGAAACACTAACAATCCCATTTGCGTCGATATCAAATGTTACTTCAATTTGAGGTAATCCTCTTGCAGCCGGTGCTATTCCAACTAATTCAAAATTTCCTAACATCTTATTATCAGAAGCCATCTCTCTTTCACCTTGAAGAACCCTAATTGATACTGCTGGCTGATTGTCTTCGGCAGTAGAAAAGACTTGGCTTTTTTTTGTTGGTATTGTAGTATTTTTTTCAATTAGTTTTGTCGACACGCCGCCCAAAGTTTCAATTCCAAGTGATAAAGGTGTTACGTCTAAAAGAAGTACATCTTTAACATCTCCTTGAAGTACACCAGCTTGAATTGCAGCACCCATAGCAACAACCTCATCTGGGTTTACACTTTTATTTGGTTCTTTCCCAAAAAAGTTTTTAACTTCTGCAACAACTCTTGGCATTCTCGTCATACCACCAACCATTATAATTTCATCAATTTCACTTGCAGCCAGACCTGCATCTTTAAGTGCAGTTTTACAGGGTGGTAATGTTTTTAAAATTAAATCTTCAACCAAGGCTTCTAATTTTGCCCTAGTCATTTTTAAATTTATATGTTTGGGACCCGTCTTATCCGCAGTTATAAATGGTAAATTAACATCAGTTTGTTCTGCTGATGATAGTTCTATTTTTGCTTTTTCCGCTGCTTCCTTTAATCTCTGAAGAGCTAATTTATCATTTTTTAAATCAATTCCATTATCTTTTTTGAATTCACCAATTAAATAATCAACAATAGTATTATCAAAATCTTCTCCACCTAAAAACGTGTCACCATTTGTAGATTTTACCTCAAATACACCATCACCCAGTTCAAGAATGGATACATCAAAAGTTCCACCTCCCAAATCATATACAGCAATTTTTTTATTTTCTTTTTTTTTATCCAAACCATACGCTAGAGAAGCCGCAGTAGGCTCGTTTATAATTCTTAAAACTTCTAGACCTGCAATTTTTCCAGCATCTTTTGTTGCTTGTCTTTGTGCATCATTAAAATAAGCAGGCACAGTAATCACAGCTTTAGTTACTTCTTGACCTAAATATTTTTCAGCAGTTTCTTTCATTTTTTGAAGAATAAAAGCAGATATTTGTGAAGGTGAATATTTTTCACCTCTTGATTCAATCCAGGCATCACCTTTTTCTGATTTAACTATTTTAAAAGGTGCTGCAGCAATATCCTTTTTTACAGTGGGGTCCTCAAAATTTCTTCCAATTAATCTTTTTACGGCAAAAATTGTATTTTCAGGATTAGTTACTGCTTGTCTTTTAGCAGGCTGTCCAATAAGTTTTTCACCATCATCAGTAAAGGCAACAACTGAAGGAGTTGTTCTCGCACCTTCTGCATTTTCTAAAACCTTAGGTTGACTACCTTCCATAATAGACACGCATGAATTTGTTGTTCCTAAATCTATTCCTATAATTTTGCTCATAATTTAAATCCTATTTATCATATAAGTGTTAATTTTTAATCTACAAGTTCAGACAAATATTATTTATTGTCTAATTTTTCTTTATTTTCCTCACTTTTTTCTTCTTTTTTTACAGTTTTTTTTGATACTCCAACTAAAGATGGTCTTAGCAATCTATCTTTCATCATAAATCCTTTTTGAATTTCTTGAACAATTGTGCCAGGTTCTTTTTGGTCATCATCAATTTCCATCATAGCTTGATGAAGATTTGGATCTAATTTTTTACCAACAGAATCTACAAGAGTAATTCCATTTTTAGATAAAATAGAAAGCATATCCTTATTTATGATATCAAAGTGTTCTAAAGTTTTTTTTAAGGCTTCTGTATTTTTTAATATTTCATCATTTTCCAAAATTTGCTTTGATCTTTCTAAATTATCAATTAGGTTTAAAGTTTCCTTTGCAAAAGTAAAACCACCATAATCAAAAGCATCTTCTTTTTCTTTTTCAAATCTTCTTCTTTGATTTTCCATCTCAGCAAAGGCTCTAACCACTTTATCTTCAAGTTCTTTTATTCTTTCTTCTAGACTAATTTCTTTTATTTCTTCATTTTTTGTCGAAATATCCTGCTGTTGTTCATTATTCTTTTCTTCTGCAATAGCTTCCTTTTCTTCGGTGTTTTGACCTTCTATATTAATGTTTTGATTTTTTTCCATTGTCAGTTATATGGTATGAAATTTGATAATTGCTAGATGCTAAAGAAAAAAATTATAAAATTATTAGTTGGAACAAATAATAGAGGAAAATTAAGAGAAATTAGGGATTTATTGCCTAAAAAACTTGAAATTTATTCTCCCTCAGACTTAAAAATTAAAAGTCCCATTGAAAATGGTAAAACTTTTGAAGAAAATTCATTAATTAAAGCAAAATTTTTTTCTAAAAAATCAAAAATGATTTGTTTAGCAGACGATTCTGGGTTGGAAATAGATATTTTAAATAGAAAACCGGGAATTTATTCAGCCAGATGGGGAGGAAAAAATGGTGATTTTATTCAAGCAATGAGTCGAGTTTTTAAAGAACTATTTAAAAAGGATAAAAACTGGAAAAGTAAAAAAATAAAAGCTAGATTTATATGTTGCTTAACTATTTATTACCCCAATAAAAAAGTAATAAAATCTATCGGTAAAATTGAGGGATGCATTTCAACCACTGCGAGAGGAAAAAATGGATTTGGTTACGATTCTATTTTTGTCCCTAATGGAAATAAAATTACATTTGGTGAAATGAAACCATTACAAAAATATAAAATAGATCATCGCTTTAAAGCTTTTAAAAAAATTAAAAAATTTTTTTAAATTTATCATTTTCAACTTTATATAAATTTAGAATATGATTAATTTTATTATCTTTTACTTCAAATATTCCAACTTTTCCTTTAAACATATTTTTTTTTAAAAACATTTTTTTATCTATAACAAAATTATTTTGAATAATTAAATAATAAACTAACCCCACTAAGTCGTAGCTTAAAAATGATAATTGATTAGGGTATTCATTAAATGTTTCATAATAATTTTTTAAAAAAATGTCATAATTTTTTTTATTAATTGAAGGAAAATAAATTGGATGAAGGCTTTTCTCTTTTAATAGAGATTCATCAAACCATTGATTTAAAGTTAAAAAATAAAGATTTTTAGGTGATACATCTGTATATAGAAGTGAAGTTATTACACTTTTTAAACTTTCATCAAAATCTGATATTATTATAGAGTCAAAATTTAATTTACCTAGAGTATCCTTTTTTTTTAGATTTTCTATTTTTTTTTCTTTATTTGCATCACTAGATTTTTCTAGTCTTTTTATTTCATCTTTTAAATTATTTTTTCTTATTTTATATTTTGTAATTTTTTCAATTTGTTTTGTAAGTTTTGTTGGTTCTGAGTCATAATAATAAACTTTTTGGGATTGAATTTTTGACAGTTTGATGCCCTCTTCAATTTCTGCCATATAGTTTTTTTTTGGTATTAAAATAATTGTTTTCTTTAATTCATTCATTTTTTGAAATTTAAAAATAGTATCAAGTTGTGATGTTGAGTTTATTCCTGCACTAATAATATTACTTGGATTGTTAACAATTTTGTTAGTTAGAGATAAAAAAATCATATTTTCTATTTCATTTAAGTAAACTAAATTTTTATTAAAAACAGGACCTATTACTATTTTAACTTCTTCACTATAAAGTTCTTTTGCTTTCTTTAAGGTTATTTCTGGATTTGATTTTGTATCTTTTGGGATTATTTCTATTAATGGATTGTCTATTTTATTAATAGCCAATCTAATAGATTTAATAATTGACTTACCTATTTGACTATCTTTACCCGTTATAGGCACTAGCAAACCAATTTTAATTTTTTCATTAGCCCATAAATTCGAAACATTAAAAATAAAGATTATGTAAAAAAAAATTATAATTTTGGTAAATATTTTCATTTTAATGTTATTATTATAGTAGTTATATTTTAATGATTCCAGTAAGAGACAAAAAAATTAATAAAATAAAATATGGTTTATATGTAGTATCCACTCCTATCGGTAATATGAGTGATATAACATTAAGAGCCATCGAAATTTTAAAAAAATCAGAATATATACTTTGTGAAGATACTAGAGTTTCAATAAATTTATTAAAAAAATATGAAATTAAGTCAAAATTAATTTCTAATCATAAATTTAATGAAAGTAAGAACACAAAAAAAATTATTGAAATATTAAAATTAAACAAAATTGTTTCAATAATTTCTGATGCAGGAACACCAGGTATTTCTGATCCTGGCGCAATTATTGTGAATGAGTGTATTAAGAATAATATTAATATTTATCCTATCCCAGGACCCTCAGCAGTATCTTCGGCTGTTTCTATTAGTGGTTTTTCTGAAAAGTATTTTTTTTATGGTTTTTTTCCTGAACGAAATAAAGATCTCTTAAAAGATTTTGAAATTTTAAGCAATTTAGATTGCTCAATAGTTTTTTTTGTTTCTCCAAATAAAATTAACAAAGTTATTGAACCCTTAAAAAAATATTTTCAAGGAAGAAAAATATTAATTTGTAGAGAGATTTCTAAATTTTATGAGGAGTATCAGCGAACTAGTATCGATAACCTTCAACCATATGAAAAAAACCCAAAAGGTGAATTAACGATTGTTGTATCTGAAAAAATTAATGTAATAAATAAATCGAATAATCTCGACGAATCTGATAAAAAAATTATTAAAAAAATGATTAAAATTTTAAGTGTAAAAGATATAACAGAAATAATTATGAAAAATAAAGATATTTCAAAAAAAGAAATTTATAATTTTTGTATTAAATTAAAAAATGAAAAGTAAATTATTATTATTATTGATTTTTTGTACACTTAGTGGGTGTGTAGGTTCTTCTTCTAAGGGACTTTTTGGAACGGGTGTTACTATAGCTTTAGACCCCAGGTCTCTCGGTACTCAGATAGATGATTCAATAATGCAAAAAAATCTTATAGCAAGACTAACTATAAGAGAAAAAAGTTATTTTCTGTCTATAAAAACACAAGTTTTAGATGGCCATATAATTCTTACAGGTAATGTTAATAATCCTGAAGAAAAACTGCATATAACAAAATTAGCATGGGAAACACAGGGAGCAAGATCTGTTAAAAATGATATTAAGATAAAAGAAAAGTTTAATTTTAAACGTTCAGCTAAAGATATATTAATTACCACTCAACTTAAAACTGCAATGATTTTAGATAAAGAAATTAAGGCAACTAATTACAACATTGATACATACAAAAAGAAAATTTTTATTTATGGGATTGCACTTAACTCAGAAGAGAGAAAAAAAGTTATTAGTGAGGCAAAAGAAATTTTAGATGTTGAAGATGTAATTGCATCTATATTTTTAGTTGAAGATTTAAGAATTCAAAAAAATTAATTTTTTTTATTATAATTAATTACACTGGCCGAATAAGCAGCAACAGCGGCTAAGTTTAATATATCAGAAGTAGAGGATCGTAAGGGTGCGATTTCAATAGGTTGTGCTAAACCAATTAACAATGGTCCAATAACTTTTGCTCCTCCCAATTCTCTCATCATTTTATAAGAAATTGCCGCACTGTGCTGTCCTGGCATAATTAGTATATTTGCATTTCCAACTATTTCTGAAAATGGATAAAGTTCTTTATATTGGCTATTTAAAGCAACATCTGGTTGCATGTCTCCATCAAATTTAAAATCTACATTTCTTTCCTTTAGAATATCTACAGCATTCTTAATATGTTTGGTTCTACTAGTAAGTGGTTGTCCAAAGGTTGAATGAGAAACAAAAGCCACCTTAGGATCAAAACCAAATAATCTGACTACTCTAGCAGAAGATATTGCTATTTCTGCAAGCTGTTCAGATGTTGGATATTCATGAACACTTGTGTCGCCTACAAATACAGTCTTTCCTTTATTTACAATCATATTAAGACCAAACATTATTTCTCCTGGTCTTGGTTCTATTACTTTTTTTATTTTTTCTAGTGAAGCTCCATATCTTCTGGTGTTTCCAGTTACTGCTCCATCAGCATCTCCACAAGAAACCATACAAGAAGCCCAGATTACACGGTCATTTCTAACCATTCTATCGCAATCTCTTTCAAGTAAGCCTTGCTCTCTCTGCATTTTTTTGAATAGATAATTGACATATTTCTCTCTTTTTTCTTTGTTGGTTGAATTAGTAATCTCAATATCTAAATCTTCACTATAACCAATTTCTTTTAATCTTTGTTTGATAGTTTCTTTTTTAGCAACTAAAATTGGAATTCCTAAACCACTATTTTTAAAAGCAATTGCTGCTTTCAATGTATTTTCATCTTCACCATCAGCAAAAACAATTCTCTTTTTTGTTTTTTTAATTTGATTATTAATCCCCTGCATAATTGTAACAGAAGGATCAAGTCTTTGTTTGAGTTGTTCTTTATAAATTTCAAAGTTTTCTATTTTTTTCCTAGCAACTCCACTATCCATTGCCGCTTTTGCGACAGCTGCAGGAATTACACTAATTAGTCTTGGGTCAAAAGTTGATGGGATAATATATTCTCTTCCATAATGAGGTCGATCGCCACCCATTGCAGCAACCACTTCATCTGGAACATCTTCTTTTGCAAGTGCTGCAATAGCATTTGCAGCTGCAACTTTCATTTCTTCATTAATTATCTTAGCTCTTACATCAAGGGCACCTCTAAAAATATATGGAAAGCCAATTAAATTATTTACTTGGTTAGGGTAATCAGATCTCCCAGTTGCAATAATTGCATCGTCACGAACTTCTTGTATTTCTTCTGGTGTTATTTCAGGATCAGGATTTGCACATGCAAAAATGATTGGATTCTTTGCCATTTTTTTTACCATATTTTTTGACAAAGCACCCTTTGCAGACAATCCCAAAAATACATCTGCATTTTTAATAGCGTCATCTAAGTTTCTATTTTTTGTTTCAATTGCATGAGCTGATTTCCATTGGTTTAAGTCACCTCTTCCTTGATAAATAACACCCTTCCTGTCAATCATGGTTATATTTTTTTGTGGTATACCACTATTTTTAAATAAGTTTGTGCAAGCCATTGCAGAGGCTCCAGCTCCATTTACTACTACTTTAATTTCTTTTATTGATTTTCCAGATATATCAAGCGCATTAATTAATGCTGCGGTAGTAATAATAGCTGTTCCGTGTTGATCATCATGAAAGACAGGAATATCTAAAATCTCTTTTAGTTTTTCTTCAATAATAAAACAGTCTGGTGCAGCTATATCTTCTAAATTGATACCTCCAAAACTAGGTGAAAAATTTTTAATACTTTTTATTATTTCTTGAGTGTCAGCACAGTCAATTTCAAGATCAATAGAATCTATGTCAGCAAATCTTTTGAATAAAACTGCCTTACCTTCCATAACAGGTTTTGATGCAAGAGCGCCTAAATTTCCCATACCCAGGATTGCAGAACCATTACTTATAACGGCAACTAAGTTACCTTTTGTTGTATAGTCATAAGCAGCCTCAGGATTTTCTGCAATTGCTCTTACTGGAGCAGCAACACCAGGAGAATAAGCCAAAGCTAAATCTCTTTTGGATGTCATTGGTTTTGAAGAAATTATTTCAATCTTACCAGGTTTTTGGCCACTATGAAAATCTAGCGCTTCTTTATCTGTGTAATGATCAATTTTTGTTTTTTTCATTATTGTTAATTAGATATACAAATGGAGCAAATTTAAGACTAATATGATTTATGAATCTCATTAAGTCAACAGGCACATTTAGTTTTTTTACTATAATTAGTAGGTTGCTTGGTTATTTAAGAGATATATTAATAGCAATATTTCTTGGGACCGGACCCTTAGCTGACGCTTTCTTTGTTGCTTTTAGAATTCCCAATACTTTTAGAAGACTTTTTTCAGAAGGAACATTTAATGCAGCATTTGTTCCCAGTTATGCTGAGGAGCTTTCCCTGGGAAAGGAAAAATCTGACAAATTTGCAAATAGTGTATTCAATTTATTAATTTTAGGTTTGTTTATTTTGGTTTTGGTTATCGAAATTTTAATGCCCATTTTTGTATTTTTAATTGCACCAGGTTTTGATGGTGACAGTCAAAAAATGGAGTTAGTAATTAATTTAACAAGAATAACGTTTCCATTTTTGTTTTTTATAAGTTTAGCTTCATTTTTTTCAGCAATTTTGAATTCACACAATAGATTTGCAGCAGCCTCTGCAGCACCAATAATTTTGAATATAATGTTAATAGGAGTTTTGTTTTATGGAAAATTTTTAAATGATCAAATTGTTTATTATTTATCTTATGCTGTTACCTTATCTGGAATTTTTCAATTAATATTTTTACATATATTTGTGAAAAAATTTTATTTTCCAAAAATTACTTTTAAAATTAAAATAGATAAAAAAATAAAAAATTTTTTTAAAAAACTTTTACCGAGCATATTTTCTTCTGGAGTTACACAAATAAATATTTTAGTTGGAACTATTATAGCCTCATTTCAAGCTAGTGCAGTTTCTTATCTTTACTATGCGGATAGAATCTATCAAATAAATCTTGCAATTGCCGGTATAGCAATCGGAACTGTTATATTACCTCAACTATCCAAATATGTTCAGAATGAACAAAAAGATGAAATAAAATTAATTCAAAATAAAGCTTTAGAACTAAGTTTATTTTTAAGTATTCCTGCTGCAATAGCTTTAATAGTTGCATCTGAACAAATTATTTCAGCTTTATTTGGTTATGGTTCTTTTGATGAAAATGCAGTTAAAAATTCAGCAAAAGCTTTATTTTATTTCAGCATGGGCTTGCCAGCATTTGCTTTGATTAAAGTTTTTTCAAGCTTTTTCTTTGCACGACACAATACTAAGATTCCATTTTATATTTCTTTAATTTCAGTTTTATTGAATATATTTATTAGTGTTATTTATTTTAAAAGTGTAGGGTTTATAATTATCCCAATATCAACTACTATATCATCTTGGTTTAATTCGGTTATTTTGTTTATTTTTTTAAAAAAAAATAATTTCTTTTCTTTTAACTTGGTATTCATAAGTAGATTTATAAGAATCTTAATTGCATCAATTATGATGGGAGTAATTTTCAATTATTTAATTAATTTTTTTTATAAAAGTTTATCCTATGAGCAAAATTTTAAATCAGTCTATTTAATTAGCATAGTAATATTGGGACTTATTTCTTATGTGTTGATAGCAATTTTGATCAAAGCTTTTAAAATTAGCGATATTAAACTAAAGTATTAATTTAATGAGTAAAAAAATTTTTTCAGGTGTTCAACCAACAGGGAATCTTCATTTAGGAAACTATTTAGGAGCAATTAAAAATTTTGTAGAACTTAATAATCAAAAAGAAAATGAATGTATTTTTTGCGTAGTGGACCTTCACGCAATAACAGTTAAGCAAGATCCCAAAGAATTAAAAAAAAATATAAGAGAAACAGCAGCTACTTTTATAGCAAGCGGCATAGATCCTAAAAAAAGTATCATTTTTAACCAATCGATGGTTTCGGCACATTCCGAGTGTGCTTGGATTTTAGGTTGCGTTTCAAGAATTGGGTGGTTAAATAGAATGACCCAATTTAAAGAAAAAGCAGGAAAAGATAAAGAAAAAGCTAGCATTGGACTTTATTCTTACCCTGTGTTGATGGCTGCCGACATATTACTTTATGATGCAACGCATGTTCCGGTTGGAGATGATCAAAAACAACATTTAGAATTATGTAGAGATATTGCACAAAAATTTAATAACGATTTTAATGCACCAGATTTTTTAAGAGTTCCAGAACCCTTAATCCAAAAAGAATTTTCTAGGATAATGAGTCTTAAAGATGGATTAAAAAAAATGAGTAAATCAGATCCATCTGACTTAAGTAGAATTAACCTTACAGATGATAAGGAGCAAATATCTAATAAAATAAAAAAAGCAAAGACAGATCCAATGGTTATGCCTTCTGATCATAAAAATTTATCAGAAAGACCAGAGGCCGAAAACTTACTAGGAATTTATTCGAGTCTTACAAATCAAAATTTAGAAAAATCTATAAATGAATTTAATGGAAAAAATTTTTCCAATTTTAAAGATAAACTTTCAGAAATTTTGATTGAAAAAATTGAACCAATTTCGAAAGAAATTAAAAAATTATTAAATGATCCAAAGTATTTAGATGATATTTTGTTAGATGGATCAACTAAGGCAGATAAAATTGCCTCTGAAAAAATTAAGTTAATCAAACAATTAATAGGATTTTAAAATAATTCATTAATTAGTTTAAATTTTTTAATTAATCATTATATATAATGTATGTTTGTTCAAACTGAAATTACACCCAATCCTAATTCGCTCAAATTTATACCTGGAAAGGTTGTTTCTAATAATGGTTCTTTTGAAATTACTAAAAAAGATCAGGTTAACAATGAATTGGTAAGAAACCTTCTTTCAATTAATGGAGTTACAGGAATTTTTTTAGGGAATGATTTTTTATCAGTAAACAAGGAAGACAAAATAGAGTGGGAAGATATTAAGCATATTGTAATTTCGTTAATAAACGACTTCTATGCTAGTGGGAAAAAATTTGTCTTTGATAAAAAAATAGATAAAGAAGAAAAAACAAATTTTGCTGATATAGAAAAAAAAATTATAAGTATCTTGGACTCAAAAATAAGACCTGCTGTTGCCAAGGATGGTGGAGATATAAAATTTAAAGAATTTAAAGATGGCATTGTTAAAGTTCAATTACAAGGTAGTTGTTCTGGTTGCCCAAGTTCAACCATGACTTTAAAGCAGGGAGTACAAAATCTTTTGTGTCATTATATTCCTGAAGTAAAAGAAGTTATAGCAGTTTAGTGAAAAAATTAGATATTATTTAAAGATTAATGAAAAATAAAAAAATATTAACACTTAAAGAAGTAAAAAAATTTTTATTCAAGAAAAATTTTATTATAATAAAAAAAAAACATTTTCAAATTAAGGATTTACAATCTTTATATTTTACTTCTATAGCAAGTTTACTAGTGGTGGTTTTTTTTGTTTCATTACCAATAGTTATTAACTTTAAAAATAACTTTTTAACAGTTTCAAAAGAAATTAAGAATAATTCAAAAAGTAATTTTAAAAAAACATTAAATGGTGATATTTTAGAAAAAGTATCAAAAGTAGATGAAGGCCTCAATCTTAAAAATTTATTTGATGATGTTTTTATATTTGATGATTTGCCAAATGATACAGTTAGATTAAGCGCTGCTACAATTGAACAATTATTTAAAGAAACTAATTATTCTTTAGAAGATGTAAGAAAAACAAAATTAGTAAAACCAGTTTCACTTTCATTGCTGCCTCAGGAAATGAAAATGATAGAAAATACTAAAAAAAGAAAAAATTTATTTATTCAAATAATTTTGCCTCTCATATTAGAGGAAAATGATATAATTAGATTAGAAAGAAAAAAGCTTTTCAGCATTTTAAATAGAAGTAATAATACTAATAGAGAAAAAGAATGGTTAAATGATAAATTTAAACAATATGGTGTAGTTAATAAAGATTTATCAACTTTAAAAATTAGAATGGATATTATTCCTGCTTCGCTTGCAATAGCCCAAGCAGCGAAAGAAACTGGATGGGGAACATCAAGGTTTGCACTAGAAGGTAATGCCTTATTTGGTCAATGGACATGGACTGGAGAAGGAATAACACCTGCTGCCGCAGATAGCAATACTAAACATAAAGTTATGAAGTTTAAAATTTTAAAATCTTCTATTCGAGCATATCAAAGAAATTTAAATACTCATTCTGGATATAGAGAATTTAGAATGGCTAGAGCAGAGCTAAGAGATAGTAATCAAAAATTAGACAGTTTAATTTTAGCAAACTATTTAGACAGATACGCAGCAACAGGGATTGAATATATTAAAATTTTAAAAAAAATTATAACACAAAATAATCTTACAGACTTTGATGATGCAAAATTGATGCCATCAAGTATTCAACTGAAAAGTCTTATTTAGTTTTTTTTATTGAAAATTGAATTCCAAACCACCTCCAAACACCATCATCGTTTAAAGAACAATTAATTCTTCCTCTTCTAAATAAAAATTTTTCGTTAAAATTAATTTTTAAGATATTATTATTTATATTTAAATTAGATTTTCTCCATTTATTACCTTCATTTGAAAAACAATTAACATTATTAATATTTTTTTGTTCTTTAAAAAATTCAACAGAAAAATTTGGTGGATTGTTTTTTTTATTAAGAAGTTTTTCTTCAGGTTTTATTTTTTTAAATTGCAATGGTTGTAATTTTATTAAAAATTTAAATCTTTCAAGATCTCCATATTTTTCATTAATAGGAAACCTCGGCAATTCAAATTTATTTTTGTTTATATCAATTACACCAGAATGCTGGCCAAATGAATACATAAAATTTTTTGAAATATATTTTTTTATTTCGTTACTATATTCACCAAAAGGATAAGAAAAAAATATAGGATTATAACCAAGTTCAGAAAAAAAAATCTTCTTTGACATTTCGATATCTTTTAAAACTTCTTCTATTTTTAAATCAACTAAATAACTATGACTATGTGAGTGATTGCCAATATTAACAAAATTTTCTTTTTCTATTTCCCTTATTTGATCCCAATTCATATAACCAAATTTTCCAATAGCCTCAGTAGAAACAAATAAAATAAATGGTGTTTGGTTATTTTTTAAAAATGGCCATGCATTTTCATAAAAAGACAAATAAGCATCATCAATAGTAATTAATATTTTTTTATTTTTTTTAGGAATAGAAAAATTTTTTACAAATTCAATAGGTTTGTAAAACTCATAATTTAATTGATTAATAATCTTAATTTGTTCTTTAAATATATCCATTTGAATATTGGTAGAAGGATATTTGTTTTCATTAAATCTATGATACATTAATGATAATATTCCCATATCATTAGAATAGTATTTGATATTATTTTCTTCTCCCTTAGAATTAGAAATTAAAAAGATTAAAATTATGAATAATTTAGTTATTGATGCTACAGCAGAAAAAATTTTTTTAACACTCATATCAGATAAAAATGTTTATACCTGCTGTCATGAGAATAGTAAAAACAATTTTGAAAAACTAATTATTTTGATTAGTAATTTTTTAGATAAAAATAAAAGTTCATTTGATATAATTAACAACATATATGTGAACAGAGGCCCCGGCAGCTTTGCTGGCATCAGAAATTCATTATCTACAGTAAAAGGTTTATTTTTGACTAAAAAAATTGACTATTATTGTTTTAGTTATGAAGATTTTAATAAATTAGATAATATTAAATACGAAGATATACCTAGTTTATGTAATAAATTTAAAATCAAAAAAAATTTGATTAAACCTATTTATTTAAGTTAGAATAAAATATGGAAAAAACTATAGAACAAAAATGTTTAACTAAAGGAGTTAAACTTACTGATCAAAGAAAAATTATAGCAAAGGTGATGACTGAAGCTAATGATCATCCCGATGTTGATGAACTTTATAACAGAGTTTCAAGAATTGATTTAAAAATTAGCATTGCAACTGTCTATAGGACGGTAAAACTTTTTGAAGAGTTTGGAATAGTAACCAAACACGATTTTAAAGGTGGTAAAGCAAGATATGAACATCTAATGGAAGATCATCACGATCACTTGATAGATGTTAAATCAGGTGAAATTATTGAATTTGTTGATCATGAAATTGAAAAACTTCAAAAAAAAGTAGCTGAAAAATATGGGTACGAATTAATTGATCATAAGCTAGAATTATATGGTGTAAAAAAAAACTCTAAATAATGGAACAAAAAGTTTTTATTAAAACATTTGGATGCCAGATGAATGTATATGACTCGAATCGTATATTTGATTCAGTAGAAAAAATTGGCTATAAAAAAACTGAAAAATATGAAGAAGCGAATTGTTATATTTTAAATACATGCCATATTAGAGATAAGGCAAAAGAGAAAGTTTACCATGAAATAGGAAGGGTAAAAAAAATTTTTAGATCAAAAAAAAAACCAATTATAATTGTTGCTGGATGTGTTGCTCAAGCTGAAAATAAAGAAATGTTAGATAGAGAACCTTTTATAGATATTATAATGGGTCCACAATCTTATCATAAAATTAATGATACAATTTTAAATCATATTAAAGAAAAGAAAAGAAAAGAAGAAACAGAATTTGATACAATAGAAAAATTTAATTATTTAAGCAAAATAAGAAATAAGGATAGTAATGTTTCTTCATTTTTAACAATACAGGAAGGGTGTGATAAATTTTGTAGTTTTTGTGTTGTTCCCTATACAAGGGGTCCAGAATATTCCAGACCATTTGATCAAATTATTAATGAAGCAAAAAATTTAATCAAAAACGGAACTAAAGAAATTATACTTATAGGACAAAATGTTAATGCTTACCGTTTTAAAAATAATAACAAATTATATAGATTATCAGATTTAATATTAGATTTAGAGAAATTTTCAGAACTTAAAAGAATTAGATATACTACTTCACACCCAAAAGACATGACGGTAGATTTAATTGATTGTTATAAAAGTAGTAAAAAATTAATGCCACTTCTACATCTACCAGTTCAGTCAGGATCAAATAATATTTTGAATTTAATGAACAGAAAACACACCATTGAAGAATATCTGCTAGTCCATAAAAAATTAACAAAAATTAACAAAAATATTGAATTTTCAAGTGATTTTATTATTGGTTATCCAGGTGAAAGTAATCAAGATTACAATGATACTTTAAAATTAATAAATAAAATTAATTTTATTAATTCTTATTCATTTATTTATAGCCCAAGGCCAGGTACCACGGGTGCAAATTTAGCAACAATTGATAAATCGGTAGCTGAAAAAAGACTGAAGGTTATTCAAAATAAATTATTTGAAAATCAAATTAATAGAAATAAATCTTTAGAAGGTCAAATTATTGAAGTTTTAGTCGAAAATAAGATGAAAGATAAAGTAAAATTATTTGGTAGAACAGAGCATATGGTATCAGTTATTTTTAATGGTAGTGTAGAAAATATTGGAAAAATTGTTAAAGTCAAAATTAATAGTAGTAACCAAATTAGTTTATTTGGAACAATAATAGAGACACAAAATAAAAAGGTAGCTTAGAAATTGAGCAATACAGCTTACAGAAAAATCAATCAAAATTTAAAATTTGTTTATTCAGAAAATAATTCCTTAAGTGTTATTTTTCATAATAATGATTTATTATTAGGTGTAGTTGGTGAATTTAATGCAAACCTAAAAGAATTAGAAAGACTTTCAAATACAAGCTTATATTCCCGGGGTAATTCAATATTAATAAAATCGAGTGCCGATAAAAACGAAATTATTAAAAATGCTATCCAATTTCTTGCTTCCCAATTTATTAATAATGGAAGTATTGAAAAACAAGATATAATTTCATCATTAGATAAATTTATGATTGATGAAAAAGTTAAAAATTTAAATAAAAATATTTCAGATATTATTAAAACCCCAAAAAAATCCGTAATACCTAGATCAGAAAAACAAAAAGAATATGTTAGGGCATTAAGACAGAGTGATATTATAATTTCAGCGGGACCAGCAGGTACTGGAAAAACCTTTTTAGCAGTTGCGGTTGCTCTAACAATGCTTTTAGACAAAAAGATAGAAAGAATTATTTTATCAAGACCTGCTGTAGAAGCAGGTGAAAGATTAGGTTTTTTGCCGGGAGATATGAAAGAAAAAGTGGATCCATATTTAAGACCTTTATATGATTCTTTGTATGATTTGTTTGATTTTGAAAAAATTCAAAGGATGATTGAAGTTGGTGATATTGAAATTGCTCCATTAGCTTTTATGAGAGGTAGAACCTTAAAAAATTCTTTTGCAATATTAGATGAAGCTCAGAATGCTACTGATACGCAGATAAAAATGTTTCTAACACGTATAGGTGAAAACTCAAAAATAGTTATTAATGGTGACCCTTCTCAAGTGGATCTTCCTAATAAAAGATTATCTGGTCTAGATAGATCTAAAAAATTATTGGGACATTTAAGTGAAATTTCAGTTGTTGATTTTGATCATTCAGATGTAGTTAGACACCCACTAGTATCTAAGATTGTTAAGGCTTATTCAGATAATGATTAGTGTGGAAATTGTTTTAGATAACAAGCTCTGGAACAAAAAACTTAAAAAAGCCCCATTTTTTTTTAATAGATTACTGAAATTTTTTCCTAAAAAATATCAATTTAAAGGTATGGAGGCTAACCTAACATTATTACTTTCTAATAACAAAAATATCAAAAAACTTAATAAAAAATTCAGAAAAAAAAATAAGCCAACAGATATATTGTCTTTCCCCTTTGAAAATAAGTTTATTTTAAAAAAAAATTTATATTTGGGGGATATGGTAATTAGTTATGAGTTTATGAACATTCCTAGTTTTTTAACAAATTTAGAATTTAAAGAAAAGGTAGCAAAAACCTTTATTCATGGTTTTCTTCACCTTTTAAATTACGATCATATTAAATTAAAAGATTATAAAAAAATGGTAAAAGAAGAATTAAAAATTTATAACCATGTAAATAAAAAAATTGACCAATTTATTTAAAAAAAATTTTTTTAGTGGAGCTTATCTTGTTTTTTTAGGAGGCATTAGCTCTTTGAGCTTACCACCTTATAATTACTTTATAATAAATTTTATAACATTTTCTTTATTTTTTATTTTTATTTTTAATAAAAAAAATAAAACTGGAAATAATCTATCTTTTTTCAAATACGGTTGGTTTTTTGGTTTTGGATATTTTTTATCTAGTTTGTATTGGATATCTATTTCTTTAACGTTTGATGACTATTTTAAATTTTTAATACCAATTTCTATAATATTATTGCCTTCGTTTTTGGCTATTTTTTATGGTTTGGCCACTTATTTATTTGCTACTTTTCATTCAAAAAAAATAGTTAAGTCATTTTTAATTTTCTCAATACTACTTGGTACAATGGAATTAATAAGAGGTTTTGTTTTTACAGGTTTTCCTTGGAATTTAATTGCATTTAGCTTTTCAAACAATACTAATTTTATCCAAATACTTTCTGTAATAGGAACATATTCTTTCAACTTAATATGTATTTCGTTTTTTATGTGTCCTGCCGTATTTATATTGAAGAGATCAAAAAAAGAAATTTTAGTATGTTTTTTATTTATTTTTATAGCGGTAGGTTTTTTAATTTTCGTTAATATTAAAAATAATCAATTTAATTTAATTAAAAACAACAATCACAACTATATAATTAGAGTAGTTTCACCAAATATAAAACTCAATAGATTTTATGCAAATAAAGATGAAAAAAAAATAATAAACGAATTAATATCTCTAAGTAATCCTATAGCTAACGAGCCAACTATCTTTTTGTGGCCAGAGGGAATTATTTCAGATGTCTATTTAAAGGATTTTAAAATTTATGAGGAATTATTTTCAAAAAATTTTAGTGAAAAGCATTTAATAATTCTTGGTATTAATAGTTTTGAAAGTATGGATGGTAAAGATTTATATTTTAATTCATTAGCTGTATTTGATAATCATTTAAATTTAATTGATTCATATAAAAAAATTAAATTAGTTCCATTTGGAGAATTTTTACCTTTTGAAAATTCCCTAAGTATGATCGGCTTAAAGACCATTACTAATAACTATCAGTCTTATAGTCGTGGAAAAGAATCTAGATCTATCAATTTAAGATCAAGTATATTTAATTTAAATCTTTTACCCCTTATATGTTATGAGATAATTTATTCTGGCAAACTTTATAAAGATCAAAAATTTGATTATATCATAAATATTTCTGAAGACGGATGGTTTGGCGATTCAATTGGCCCAAAGCAACACTTTGTCCATGGTATTTTTCGATCAATTGAGAGTGGAAAATATATTATTAGATCTGCTAATAATGGTATTTCTGCAATAATTAACCCATCTGGAAAGGTCGATAAAAAAATTGAATTTGGAAACACTGGTTATATTGACTTTGCGGAAAGTAAAAACACGAAAAAAACACCATTTTCTAAATATAGTAATAAAATTTTTATATTATTAATTTTATTATATATTTTGTTAATTTTTTCATTTAATAGAATTAAAAATGAGTAATTTAAAAAATTTTTTATTTACAAGTGAGTCAGTTTCGGAGGGACATCCAGATAAAGTGTCTGATCGTATTTCAGATATGGTTGTAGACAGCTATCTATCTCGAGATCCATTTTCTAGAGTTGCCTGTGAAACACTTACTACTACAAATAAAGTTGTACTTGCTGGAGAAGTAAGAGGTCCAGAAATAAAAAAAGAAGAACTAATCCAAAAAGTTAGAGAATGCATTAAAGACATTGGATATGACCAAGAGGGCTTTACTTGGAGAGAAGCAACTCAGATAGAAAGCCATCTACATTTACAATCTAAGGATATTGCAATGGGGGTGGACTCATCAGGAAATAAAGATGAAGGAGCTGGTGACCAAGGTATAATGTTTGGTTATGCCTGCAATGAAACAGAGGAACTAATGCCGGCGCCAATTCATTATTCACATAAAATTTTAAGGCTTATGGCAGAAGATAGAAAATCTGGAAAATTAAAGAACATTGAGCCAGATTCAAAAAGTCAAGTAACTTTTGAATATGTTAATGGAAAACCTGTAAAAGTTAAATCAGTTGTTATATCATCACAACATTCTCCTGATGTAGACCAAGACAAAGTTAGAGAGCTATTGAGACCATACATGTTAAAATCTATACCAGAAAATTTTTTAAAAGATTTTAATGAAAATGAATTTTATGTAAATCCAACTGGAAACTTTGTTATCGGAGGCCCAGATGGAGATTGTGGTTTAACAGGAAGAAAAATTATTGTTGATACCTACGGTGGAGCAGCACCACACGGAGGAGGAGCTTTTTCAGGAAAAGATCCTACAAAAGTTGATAGATCAGCAGCTTACGCAGCGAGATATATTGCAAAAAATATTGTTGCTTCAAAAATCGCAGACAAGTGTTTAATACAACTAGCTTATGCAATAGGAGTTTCAAAACCATTGTCTATTTATGTGGATTTATTTGATGATGATGTAGAAAAAAACAAATTTGTTTCAGAAAAAATATTAAAAAACTTTGATTTAAGCCCTAGAGGAATACGAGAAATGTTAGATTTAAATAAGCCAATTTATGAAAAAACAGCAGCCTATGGTCACTTTGGGAGAGCACCTGAGGACAATGGCTCATTTTCATGGGAAAAAATTGACAAAAAAGGCTATTTTTCCAAATAGTTCCTATTGAATAAAAATAAAATCTTTATATATTGCCCTTACATTATTGAAATTACAAAATGGGCATGAGCCCATTTTTTTTTGGAGTTAATAAAAATATGTTAAATAAAAGAGCAGATAAATTAGAATTACTAAGAATAGCTGAAGCAGTAGCGTTAGAAAAATCTATTGATAAAGAATTGATAATTAGTTCAATGGAAACAGGAATTGCTAAAGCAGCGAAATCTAAATTTGGTCAAGATAACGAAATTCAAGTTTTAATAAATCGTGATAATGGAGATATTGGAATTTTTAGAAAATTATTGATTGTAGAAAAACCAGAAAATATTAATGTCGAGATTAGTCTTGATGAAGCTATTAAATTAAATGAAGAGCACAGTAGTAAAAAAATTGGAGATGAGGTATTACAACCACTACCCTCTTTTGACTTTGGAAGAATTGCTGCACAGACAGCAAAGCAAGTAATAAGTTCTAATGTTAGAGAAGCTGAGAGAGAAAGACAGTACAACGATTTTGTAGATAAAAAAGATTCAATTCTAAGCGGAATTGTAAAACGTTTAGAATTTGGAAATGTTATTGTTGATCTTGGAAAAACAGAGGCAATAATTCAAAAAAATGAAATGATTCCAAGAGAAAACATTAAAGCTGGAGATCGTATCAAAGCTTATTGTTACGATGTTAGAAGAGAAACTAGAGGTCAGCAAATATTTCTATCTAGAGCCCATCAAAAGTTTATGGAAAAATTGTTTATCCAAGAAGTTCCAGAAATTTATGACGGATTAATTGAAATAAAATCGTCCGCAAGAGACCCTGGAAGTAGAGCAAAAATTTGTGTAAAAGCTATTGATACATCATTAGATCCAGTAGGTGCATGCGTAGGAATGAGAGGTTCAAGAGTACAAGCAGTAGTAAATGAACTTCAGGGAGAAAAAATAGATATTGTAAACTGGTCTGAAGATCCTGCAATTATAGTTTCAAATGCATTATCACCCGCAGAAGTACAAAGAGTGAATGTTGATAATATTTCAAAAAAACTAGATGTTATACTAACAGAAGAAAATTTAAGTAAAGCTATTGGTAGAAGAGGTCAAAACGTTAGATTAGCAACCAAACTTATGAATTACGAAATTAATATAATGACAGATCAAGAGGATTCCGACAGAAGGCAAATAGAGTTTAAAGAAAAAACAGAAAATTTTGTTAAAAATTTAGAATTAGATGAAACGCTTGGACAGTTACTTGTTGCAGAAGGTTTTTCATCTATTGATGATATTAAAAATAGTGAAGTAGAAGCTTTATTAAAAATAGAGGGAATTGAAGAAGATACTGCTAAAGCGTTAATTGAAAGAGCAAAAGAATTTTATCAAAAAGATCAAGAAGAAATTTCTAACAGAATAAAAGATTTGGGATTAGAAAGTGAACTTATTAATCACAAAGGTCTCACTCCTGGTATGCTCGTAACACTTGGAGAGCAGAAAATTTTAAAGTTAGTAGATTTTGCAGATTTAGCATCGGATGAATTAACCGGTGGGTATGATATAGTAAAAGGTGAGAGAGTTAAAATTAAAGGATATTTAGAAGATTTTGCTTTATCAAAAATTGAAGCTGATGAACTTATTATGAGTGCAAGAGATAAAGTATACAAAGATTGATTGATGAAACATGGAAAACAAAAAAACAAAACTAACACTTTCTGGAATTGCAAAGAAATCTATTGAAAATATCGAATTAGCTAAAACTCAAAGCAAAAACTCAGTAGTTATAGAAAAAAAAACAAGCAGATATCCAAATAAAGGAGCGTTTACTAAAACATATGCTAGTAAACCGACAAATAATAAAAACAAACTGGCAGATAAAGTTTTTGTAGAGCCGAGATCTGCTACCTTTTCAAAGCCATCTTCAACAATAACAAACGATTTTGAGAAACGTAAACTTGCAGAACAAAGAGCAACAAGAAGGCTTAAAGGTGAAGTGCCAGCAAAAGATGCAAAAGGAAAAGCTGGATCTAAAAAAAGAGAATTAAAACTTACAGTTTCTAGAGCATTGAGTGATGAAATTGAAAGTAGATCTAGAAGTATGGCATCTCTTAAAAGAGCAAAACAAAAAGAAAATAGAGATTTAACCAAACAAGAAATTACTGATAATTTAAAACCAATAAAAAGAGAAATTAATATTCCTGAGACTATCACAGTTAGGGAATTAGCGAATAGAATGGCAGAACAATCAAGTAATGTAATAAAATTTTTATTTGGTATGGGCGTAACAGTTACAATCAATCAAACCCTAGCAGCTGATACAGCAGAGTATTTAATCAAGGAGTTTGGGCATATACCGATCAGAGAAGCTAAATCAGAAGAAATTGTACAAAAAATAAAAGACTCTAAATCAGAAAACTTAAAGAATAGACCTCCAATAGTGACTGTAATGGGACATGTAGATCATGGAAAAACTTCAGTGCTTGATGTATTGAGAAGTGCAAATGTTGTGTCAGGAGAATTTGGTGGAATTACTCAACATATAGGAGCATATCAAATTGAACATAAATCAAATAAATTAACATTTATTGATACTCCTGGTCATGCTGCGTTTACTGAGATGAGAGCAAGAGGATCCAAGTTAACAGACATAGTAGTTCTGGTTGTTGCTGCAGATGATGGTGTAAAACCCCAAACTATAGAATCAATAAACCATGCAAAAGCAGCAAAAGTTCCTATTGTTGTTGCAATTAATAAGTGTGATCTTCCAGAAGCGGATCCACAAAAAATTAAAAATCAATTATTAGAGCATGAATTGATTGCAGAAGAGTTATCGGGTGATACTCTTATGGTAGAAGTTTCAACTAAAACAAAAAAAAACTTAGACAAACTAGTCGAGTCTATAGTGCTCCAAGCTGAAATTTTAGATTTAAAAACTGATTTTGAATCAAATGCTACTGGCGTAGTTTTGGAATCAAAAATAGACGCAGGAAGAGGGCCAGTAGCAACTGTAATTGTTACATCTGGAACTTTAAAAAAAGGTGATTATTTTGTTAGCGGTTTAAGATGGGGTAAAGTAAGAGCTTTAATAAATGATTTAGGAAAAAATATTAATGAGGCTTTACCTGCATCACCAGTTGAAGTTTTGGGTATAAATGGAGCATCAAAAGCAGGAGATGACTTTTTAGTTTTAGACAGTGAAAAAGAAGCTAAAGCTTTAAGTGATACTAGAACTCAAGAACAAAAAGAAGGTAAAAATCCACTAACTTTTGTAACGCAAGAATCAGCGTTTAAAGATAAAATTTCTGAAGAGCTAAACATAATAATTAAATCTGATGTTCATGGTTCATCAGAAGCAATTAAAAATGCAATAACGCAAATTAAACATGATGAAGTAAAACCCAAGATTATTTTATCTGACATAGGAATGATAACAGAAACAGATGTTAGTTTAGCAAAAGCGTCAAATGCAGTTTTAATTGCATTCAATGTTAAACCAACTAAAGAAGCAAAATTAATGGCAGAAAAAGAAAAGATAGTTATTTCCTCTTATAATATTATTTATGAAGTTTTAGATTATATCAAAAAAGGTATGTCGGGATTACTAGCTCCAGATGTAAAGGAAGACATAATTGGATCTGCAGAAATCCTGGAGATTTTTAAGGTTTCAAACGCTGGCAAAGTTGCGGGGTCGAAGGTAAATGATGGAACGATTACAAGCGCAGCAAGTGCGAGGCTAATAAGAGATGGTGCTATTATCTATACAGGTAAAATAGGTAGTATTTTTAGAGAAAAAAACCAAGTGAAACAGGTAGAAGCAGGACAAGAGTGTGGAATAACACTAAAAGATTATAATGATTATAAAAAAAAAGATATAATAGAAGCATTTAGCTCTACTTCAACCGAGAGAATGATTTAATGACCGATAGAATAGGAAAACCAGTATCTCAAAGGCAACTTCGAGTAGGTGAAATGATTAAACAATCATTAGGAATGATTTTTGTTAAAAATGAGGCTAAGGTTCCAAATTTAGAAACTAATAGTATAACAGTTACTGAAGTAAAAATGAGTCAAGATTTAAAAATAGCCAAAGTGTATGTTTTGCCATTAGGAGGAATAAATGCAGAAAAAAAAATTAAAACACTAAAAGAAAATTCTTTTTTGATTAGGAAAGCATTATCAAAAAAAATTATAATGAAATTTTTACCCAAAATTCTTTTTGCGAAAGATGATTCTTTTGAATACGCAGAAAAAATAGAAAACTTAATAAAACAAACAAACAAATAGGAAAAAAAATAGTATGACGAAAAAAGTACAAGAATTAAAAATGCATGACAAAGACACTGGGTCTTCAGAAGTACAAATAGCTTTGTTAACAGAAAAAATTGAAACTCTTTCAAAACATATTAAGCAATTCAAAAAAGATAAACACTCTTCGGTTGGGTTGTTAAGAGCAGTAAATAGAAGAAAAAAATTGTTGGATTATTTAAAGAAAAATAAAATAGATTCATACAAAAATGTATTAACACAATTAAATTTAAGGAAATAAATGTTTAAAGTATCAAGACAAGAAGTAGAAGTTGACGGGAAAACAATAATATTAGAAACTGGAAAGATTGCAAGACAAGCTGATGGAGCAATTATTGCAACGTGTGGTGAAACAGTAGTAATCGCAACTGCTGTTGGCGCAAAAAGAGTGAATCCAGCTATGGATTATTTTCCACTGCAAGTAAGTTATCAGGAAAAATATTATGCAGCAGGTAAAATTCCTGGTGGTTATTTTAAAAGAGAAGCAAGACCTACTGAAGCTGAAACATTAATCTCCAGATTAATTGACAGACCAATTAGACCTTTGTTTCCAGAGGAATTTAGAAATGAAGTACAAGTATTACCAACAGTACTTTCTTATGATGGTATTAATGAGCCTGATGTATTAGCTATTATTGCTTGTTCAGCAGCTTTAGCAATATCTGGAATGCCTTTCCAAGGACCAGTTGGTGCTTCAAGAGTTGGATATATAGACGACAAGTTTATATCCAACCCAACTAAAGAAGAGATTGAAAAATCAGACTTAAATTTAGTAGTTGCCGGAACTAAGGATGCAGTTTTAATGGTAGAATCTGAAACTTCAGGTTTATCTGAAAAAATAATGTTAGATGCAGTTAAATTTGGACACGAAAAATTTGTTCCAGTTATTGAAGCTATCGAAGCATTAGTTAAAGATTGTGGAAAAGAAAAATGGGTTGTTGAGAAGAAAGATTTATCTGAATTAGAAAATAAAATTTCAGATACCTTCAACACTGATTTAACAGCTGCATTTGCTATTAGAGATAAACAAGAAAGATCAACTTTATTAGGTCAAATTACTACAAAATGTAAAGAGAAGTTCGAAGAAGACGAAACCTACTCCGATCTAGATGTTTCTATGATGCTTAAAAAAGTTGAAAAGAAAATTGTTAGAACTGATATTTTAAAGAACAAGTCTAGAATAGATGGTCGTTCTT
>Ga0114997_10000073_pt1 | contig 66426 bp, 37 predicted proteins | sample ArcticOcean_MG_C_2_FD_87045 | JGI IMG/M metagenome (GOLD analysis project Ga0114997, IMG submission 87045) | Marine microbial communities from western Arctic Ocean - ArcticOcean_MG_CB4_136 | ecosystem: Environmental > Aquatic > Marine > Oceanic | place: Arctic Ocean: Canada Basin | collected... | reverse complement strand
CGTCCAGTTCTTGAACCGAACGCAGCTTGGTTTGGTTTCTCTGAAATCATGCAAATCCCAACCGGATATGCTCTTTTCCTTGGAGAAGACATGCTCGGTGAGGAAATCACACAAACTCAAGAAGCCCTTGATATTCGAAACATCGAGACTGGTGAATTGCTCGCTCAAATCCCAGCTCCTGTTGTTTACGAAGAAGGCGCCGAAGAACCTTACCTGGGGACCTACTTTATCCAAGTCTCCGGCTCACAAGTTCTTGTTTCGACTGTTGTCGAAACCGATTGGCTGTTGTCCGATGACCGCGTTTTCCCGCTCGCTATCGACCCATCCATCAAGGTCTATAGTACCGGCGGTGGAGATTGTTACACATATTACAACCGATGCTATGTTGGTACCTATCGATATTTGTATAAATCATACGGCACAAACTATTACAATCCTTGGAACCGTTACACCTTCTCTTCAACAAGCGTTTTGCCAACCGGTGCAACTGTAGATGCAATTAAGCATCACCAATACTGGCAATACAAGTCTGGAAGTTCAGCATCTAATGGAGTTAAAGCGAAAGTTCTAGAAGCATGTGGTTCAAAAACCTCATACGGATGGTCAATACCATCTAATTCTTGCTCTGGCGTACTCGCTCCATCAGCTTATTCATTTACCAGTACACAGTACAACACGGCAAAGTCAAAGAAAGTAGTTGCTTCAATACACAACAGTCCAACTTTTGATTCGTTTACGCCTGGTGGCTATACTTGGAAGGTTGCAGAGATTTGTACTACAACCTCAACTTGTTCATCGAGTACGGCTGCAGGATACGTCACAAGTGCTCAATCGAGCGCTTCGACTATCGGAATTGGTCTTACATTCCCTACTAGTGCATACATGTATTCATACACATACAATGGTGGATCTTCAAATTCATACATCGCCATAACATACTCTGGTGGTAGTGATACCGATGCTCCACTTTCTGACTTCGTAGCATACACTGGCGTCACTTCATATATTGAAGGTTCTCGAACTTTCTTTACGAAATTGATTGATATGGCTGGAATTGACACAACCTCTGCAAACCAACCAACACTCAACTATGTCCTCAACAACGGAAGCTCATACACTAGCGTTTCAGGAACCAGTATTGGAACATGTTCTAGTACTGCCTCCTCGTGCCGATTCAGTGCAACAATCCCAACAATTGCTGCAGGAGATTATGTTGAGTACTATTGGAAGTTCCAAGACCTTAACCCAACTCCTAACGTTGGATACGACCCTGCCCTTACAGGGGCGCAGACCTCACCAACACCATACTATTTCGCTGTTAACGATATTTTGGACGCAGGCGATGATAAGAAATTGACTGTGCTAACAACTGATGTTCACGCAGGAAGTTATTACTCTCCGAAGAGTTCTCAATTGATTGACCGTCAAATGACGCACTATGACGGAAGCGACGAATTCTACTTTGAATTCGATGTTTCTACATGTGGAACTGGAAGTAACTCATGTTGGTATACCTCATCTTACTACTTTTACAACAACTGGGTCCAACAACATACAACTGTTGCAGGTTCTGGATACAATGGAATGGCCTCTGCTTCGCAACGCTCAAACCTTGACGAGATGCACAAAGATGACGGAGGATACCTCACAACCCATGCTAAGAATGGACCAGGAATGAACTTGCTCTACCACTACAACGCTGGTGACGATGCCTTCGCTATGGTTGGTATTGGAAGTTCACCTTCCATTAACGAGAAGTTGACCGGTGGAGCCTCTGCTACCAATTCTTACAATTACGGATACACCAAGTCGTTCAAGATTACTCTTGGATCTGACTACGGTGGACACATGGGTAAGTTTGCATTCGGAAACGCTACTGGCGGTGCCGGAACTAATGCTAACCGACTTTGCGTAGCCTCGAACGGCTTCACTTACTTCATGCGAAGTCCTTACAGCAGCCGTGACCAATGCTCTGGTGCATACTATTACGCTGGTGCTTACTCTGGCTCAACCAACTACGCTTGGGCAGGATGGGCTCTCGGAATGGGATACTACGGACGAATGATGGGAACTGGAGATGTTGTCTACAAGGTTGGAGGCGTTGCCCCAACACCTGACACCTTCGCTCCTGAGATTATTCACAATGCACTTGCAGACTCGCACAGTAAATCACGAACGATCTCAGCATCAATGGCTGATGCTGGTGACCCACCGACTGGACTCAATGTTAGTACAACTGCTGGCATCGGACCAACTGTCTATTACCGCATCACAGATGAAGCTGGAGTTGCAGGTTCTTGGATAAGCGAAGCAATGGTCACAGGAACAAGTCCATCACGTACCGAATGTGCTGGAACAATATGTACTTGGACTGCTGATATCGATGACCTTGACCGTGGAGACACTGTTGAATACTACCTAACTGCGCAAGACAATTCTACTGTTGCGTCTGGTGTGAATTCAGTGACGACATCGACAGAGTCTTTCTCTGTCGGCGACCCGACCAAGATGTTCATCGTCGAGTGGAGAGATATGCAATACACAAACAATGCAGATCGATGTACTTACCAAGCCGTATTCTATGACGTTACAAACGAAATCGAATTCAAATACGACGATTCTTGCACTAACTCATATGACGCTACGACTGTCGGTTTCATGGACCAAACCCGAACAAAGGGTCAAACCATCCGACATTCTACCAGCACTCAATACATCACTGGAACTAACCCTCACACGAACAACTACCGTATCTCTACAGACAGCGGTGACGGTTCTTGGGAATCCTTTGACCGTGGAATGACTGAATTGGTTAACGCAGATGCGTCCGATATTATGGGCTCATCTGGTGGTACTCCATCTGGATACTACTGTGCATCCAGTTATTACTGGAACACATGGAAAACCAAGTGTGCAGATAACATTCCAATGCCAGATGGTTTCAACTTTACCTACTTCGGTACTGACTACAACTATACTGACTCGAATGACCGAGTTCATCTTGGACGACACGGTAACATGAACTTTATCAGCAACGGTGCAACATCTGTTGTTCGCAGTATGACTACATGGTATGGAAACATGCCACAGTTGCCATACTCTTCGAGCACTTATGCACGTGCAGGATTGATCGCACCTTACTGGTCCTACTATGGAACTTACTACTGCTACCAAAACTCCGGTGCTGATTGTGGTGTATACTACCGAACCATGCCTTTCGAAGGCAAGGGAACTGACGTGACTTCTGACATTACTCAAGAAACTACTTGGGATATAAACGACAGTCCAGTTCGTATCAACCCAAGCAATGATTATCTTTCGATTTCCGCTAAGTTGACAATTGAAGCAGGAACAGTCATCCAAATCGGTGCTGGCAAGGGAATTTCCTTTGACGGTGCTTGTGACAAAATGACAATCAACGGTAACAATTCACACCACGTTCTTTTCGAAGCACTTGAGTCTGAATGGCTTGGTATGGCATTTACTGATTCCTGTTCAACAGGAACTGATGACCGCCACGTCTTCTCTTACGTTGATTTCAAGAATACCTCTGAAGCCGCAATTGCTGCAGGTTCTCGCCACGGCGCTTCACCTAGTAGCAACGGAAACGTTGGTAACTTCACTATGGATCATGTGACCTTCACTGATGTCGGTTCCGCTTTCGCTCATGGAAGTGGACAAGGCACAGTTTTGTCATTGACCGAATTCAGTGTTGATGGAGCAGACGATTCATGTTTCGACTTTGCCGAAAACTCAGAGGTCTCAATGACTGAGGGTTCCTTGACTGATTGTAACACAGATGGAGGCGCCAGCAATGGTGCAATCGTCAATGTTGCTGGTTCAACGTCTGGTTCGCTCTTCCTTGAAAACACAACCATTACGAATTCATACATCAACTTGATTGATGTCGACTTCCAAACGGTCACTGTTTCAAACGTTACTGCTACCATTGCTTCAGCACAATCTGGTGAAGCATTCGGTTCAGCAGCTGGCGCAGGTGGAGAAGTTGTTTTGAACAACTTCGACGCTGATGACTATGCTACGGCCTCAGTTGATGCTATGGACAAAGTGATATTGACGGATGTCGATTTCGGTTCAGCATCAATTGCTTTCTACCCTGGTGGAAATCCAACAACCTCTGCTGCTGGTGCCTCCGACGATAACGCTGTCTTTGACAATGTTATTGCTGGAAACATGGCAATTCGTAACCTCCAACCTGGAACATTTGAAGATGTAACAATTGGAACCTTGACACTTTCTGGAGCTCCAACTACTGGTGCTACAGTTAACGTCAACAACCTCGATGCTACTGATGTTGTAATTAGTGGCTGTGGATGGAATGTTATTGCTGATAGTATGACTGCAACTAGTTTGTCTTCGAATGGATGCTCAGCTGCTACAAATACAATTGTAGTATCTGGCTCAACCATTACGCACACTTCGACATCCGATGTAATTTTTGCACGATACTCCGACATTACTGTTGGTGAGACTACAATTACTACAACTGCGTCGAGCGGATACCTTGCACAAACAGATACCAATTCGAATATTCGACTTGTTGCTGTTACCCAAGACGGTGACGACTGTGCTGATTCAACTGGTGCTACAGGAAACTGTGACGTCAATGTTGCAAAATCATCCGGCGAAATTTGGTATGGTGGACTCGCTACTGTTTCCACTCACCGAATGGCAATGGTTGGTGGAAATTCAATTGCGGTCTACAAGGCTGGACACACCGTCACTGCATCAGTGCTTGACAGTACCAGCACTGAAGTGTTCAACGTTGGATCTCACATTACTGGAACCACTAGCTTAAACGCAGGTTCAAGCAATGTGTGGGTTATTACTGGTGATGAATCAGGTAATCTTTACACCCACCACAATATCCGTGCGTTTGGTCCTGCTGGACAAAACGAAACGATATGGGACACTACTTTCCCAGCTGGACATGTAAGCAACGAGTCTTCATCTTGGTATCCTACCGATGGATTTACGATTGGAGACAGCATTGATTTGTTGCTCGAACCAGCGCCAGTTGACTTCAACCAACCAGGCATGGACTGTGCTTGGATGGCTGCATATCAGGACGCTGAAACCAGTGCACCTCTCCCAACAAATGGGACTACAGCAAACGGGCTCCCAATCTACGAATTTGATTCATTCCCAATGACGCTCTCAGCAGATTTGAATCTCGATGGTTGTAAAATCGTCTTGTTGGGTTCAGTCATGAAGGTGAAGAGTACTGCAACCAGCAGCCCAGTCCTCACTTTGAGCAATGGCGGCGCATTGGAAATAGGATATTCAGCAGACAGTAATGCAGTTGGCTCACTTCGAGCCATCACCAGCACATACGGTCTTCACTTGAATATCGTTAGTGGGTCTCTAATCATTGATCACGGAGATCTCCGTGACCTTGCTCAGGACACAACAACCGGTGCCGCTCTTATGATCGGCGAAGGTGCATCATTGATAATGATGAACAGTGGAGTGATTTACGGTTCATCTACGACCATGACTGATATGGCTACTGTGAAGGTTGATGGTGGAACCGTCAACATCGCAGATTCCTCCATCATTAATAATGGACAAACAGGAACCGCACTTTGGGTAGAAGCCGCAGGTGGCTCAATTGACAATATTATAGTCAAGAACGCTGCAGTTGGTATTAAATCCTACAACGGCGCTCCTCAAGTTGATGGTTTTACTTCAACAGATAACACAGTTGGTGTTGATGTCTACGGTGGTATGTCTTTACCTACCGTTTACCGTAGTACTCTACTCAGCGGTCAAAGCACAGGTTGGACGACTTACAAGATTGATTTGTCCACTTACTTGTCCAGCGATTATCTTCAAGTTGGATGGAACAGTATCTTCGGTGGCGGTAACGCTCACCCGACTTACAACTATGCAACAAACAAATACTACATGATTACCGACCGATACAACATTGAATTGGAAGATGATAGTGGTAACGCTTGGAATGTTACCAGTGCTGACCAATTGGGATACTATCCATACAATGAACTTGATCCAGCATCTGGTGCGAATGGCGTTGCAACCTACACTGAAGGTGCAGCTGGTGGTGCCCCAACTTGGGATTGTAATGATTATGGTTACAGCTATGGACCAAACTATCCTTCATCCAATGAAGGATACTTCTACTATATCTGGCAATCATTGACAGGAACCAACCCTGGTTATCCTGGCTACTACCAAGCACCTGATCAATTCGGTTTCGATTGGGAAAACATCGATGGCGTTAGTCCAACAGGATCTTACGCTTACTATCCATACCACTACTGGGGTTACTACTACACCTCATACCACGGTGGACAAGGTGTATACAAGCCTCCTGAAGGATACCATGGTAGTTACAACGTTTGTATCGACTACGCCTACTCATACTACATGAGTTCAGGTCAAGGTGCTCGTTTGACCATGCCTATGATTGATATCTCTGCAAGCAACCTTTCAAAGGCTTCTTTGTATATTGATGTCCTCCATAACCGTGCAGATAACTACCAAGACCGCTTGGAATTCGTTGCTCGCGCAAGTGACAGTGTATCAGATTTAATCGACGCAAACTATGTCCGTGAATCTGGAACTCCGCTCTTCAAGGACGGAACCATCACCGGTGCTGACACTGGTGTTTCGGTTGGTGGCGCATTTGCTGCCGGTCACTTCCAGGATATCACAGTGACCAACCCTACCGATTCAGGTTTGGAAGTCACTGGGCAAACTGCTGCGACCACCGATGGAATTGAAGTTGTTGGAGGAGACTACGGTGTCCTCATTGGCAACTCAGCATCTGGTTCGATTGACCTTGATAATCTTGCACTTTCAAGTCAAGGCACCGCTGGTGTCTATTATGCTAAGGATATCACAGGTTCCCTTTCAGGTTCTGTGTCCGGCAGCACTGGTGCAGCATTCAAGTATGGTCAAAATACCAACAACGATGTTTCATTCAGTGGCATGACGATTTCTTCTAATGCTATTGGTATCGAAACTTTAGGTAAGGGAGACATCAGTTTAACTGATGTTGACATGAATCAATCAAGAGTGGCTGGCGCTAAGGATATCGTGATTGACGGTCCGGCAAATGTAGAATTTATTGAAGGTGAGATTGACTCAACCTCCGTTGTTGTTACAGGAACTGGTAAATACACTCGTATGCGCCAACTCGATGTCACATTAGAAGCTGATGCTGTGCCTGTTGTTGGTGCAACTGTCACTTTGCTTGAGGCATCTGGTGCATCTGCTGGTAATGGAATCACCGACGCAAATGGTATTGCGCAAGACCTAACCTATGTGACTGCAACAGTCGACTCCACAGGAATTGATGTTCCTTCGTTGGCTGGCTATAGTATCATGACTGTCGCAAAGGTTGAATATTACTGGACTTCGAGTAGCGATAACGTTGCTGACTTCCGATATGCATCACAAGGTGTTAGTATTGCCGACACTTCAGGTAATGCTGAAACTGTTGCCCTGACTACTAAAATCACAGAGCGTGTTTGCTGGTATTCTGCTAATTCTGCATATATTTTAACCGCAGCATGTGTAGGTTCGTTCTCGACCTCGGGTACGCGAACCATGATGGATGGTGACGGTGGATCTGTTACTGAGTATGGTTACTTTGGAGGTTTGACAGCAAATCAAGCCAGCAAAACCATCATGATGGATGTTCCTTATCTCTATCTGAAGAGCGATGTTAATTATAATTTCAACGGGTCGACTCTCTTAGCGACTGGTGCATATGATTTCTACAATACACAACGCTGGTATAGTGCATATCCATATGGATCTGGAGTTTACATGAATGACGCTGCACTCTATGGAGTGGCATCGGACCCTACCGATGGCTCAATGTATGGTATTGAGATTGGATACTACGGTTCCCCAATTGTCAACTTCGTTGCAGACAACACAGTTTTCTCGAACATAGCAAAAATTGAAATGTCACATGGATACAAATATTACACTAACTACATTTGGGAAATTGAGGATGTTTCAATTACAAACTCTACGATTTCTCACTTCCAAGGATATCAACAGTTGAATAACGCTATCCAGGTGACGGACATTTGTCTAATGCTTCGAGGCGGTGATGGTGCTGTCATAAGTGATAACACTTTCACAAACTGTGGTGTTGGTGTAATGCTAGATCGCTCACCATACTACAACTACCACACAGCTGATGATTTCGGTGCAGATAACGCAACTATTCATCACAATACGTTCAACGATGGTGGAGAAATTGCAGACATCTGGCTCTACAGAAATGGATACTCAGATGATGCGATTATCTCAGATAACATCCTTAACAATGCTTATGCTGCAGCTTCTGCAATCTCTGTTTACGACGGCAAGCACACACGCATGACCATTTCTGGTAATATGGTTAACACTACAACAGACGGAATATCGGTCAACAATGCTGTGGACTACCGTATTACTGACAACATTATCACAGGTTCTGGTGACTCTGCTTATGCAGGAATCATAACTTCTGGTGGATACGGTGATGTCGATAACAATACCCTCGTCGATGCAGACGGTGGACTGATTATCTCCAAGGCAACTGCACCACCTGCTCCGACAACATCTCTGTGCTCAATTGGGAAAAACTCCTACGGCTCCGGACCTGTTACATGCAATGTCAACCTCGGTACTGGAAAGACAATGACTGTTAACATTAATACTGACAGCTGGGGATACGAAGCAAGTATTACCATCCTCAAACCTGATGGATCAACTGACAGTTGGCCTACTTGGACTTTCGCTAGTAATAGTGAATACACCTTGGGTACATACACCGATTCTGGAAACTACACTCTGACTCTCAGAGATTCCTATGGTGACGGTGGAACCAATGTGTACATGGTCGAAGGTGGCACAGCAGCCGGATATGACGGACCAACGATTGCTGACAACACCATCACTTCATCACCTAGTCGAACTGCTCCTTCAGCAGTTGGATTGGTGTTCGAAGATTGTTCGGGTGTCTCTATCAATTCTGCTCGTAACACTGTGACATTGTCTGACAATGCCATGGCCATCAGCAACTGTGACGTGTCTGATCTCTCCTCTGTCCTTCAAGGAAAAGATGACTCATCGACAGTCGGAATTGATGCTGACGATGCTAACGGTGACCACTTGACACTTACAGGAACAACCATTACAGGATTTGCTACTGGTGTTGAAAAGACCAGTGGTGAACTTACACTGACCGGTGATGCTTCACTTTCCGGTGAAGATTACGGTGTCTATGTCGATGATGTCTCTGTTATTGCAATCAATGCAGCAGTTAACGGTGGCGCTACTGGAACTGGTCTACACGTTGTTGACAGTGATGATGTCTGGGTTTACCCAATGGACGCTTCAGGCCTTGTAGGTATGTATGTCGAAAACTCACCATTCCGTTGGGATGGAGGAACATCGACAGCAGTCACATCTATCCAAGTTGTTGAATCTCAAGGGTCTGTTGAAAACATGACTTGGCCGACTACAACTTATCAGATTGATGCTGGTAGTAACGCATACGTGACTTCGATTGGTAATACAATCACTGCTGCCAAGTTGACTGTTGCACCTTCTGCAACCATCGATGAAGCAAACTTGTTCAGTATGGACTCGACTCACTTGGCTACCACTATCAACCCTGCTGACCATTCAGAAGTCTCAATGTTGATTCAATCGACAGACGGAAGTCGAGCATCATATGTCTCGTCTGGTTTCCAACCGGAAATCATGGATGTTGATGGTGACGATGCTGACTGGAACGGTGGTAACGCCCTCAACCCATCTGGCTATGCAATGCCAGGTATCATGAGTGGTGACGGCACCAACGACATGATGGTGACCTACATTGAAGGCGACGACCTCTACATCGGTTTGACCGGTGAAGATCTCGCTCTAAGTGATGTCCTCATTTACCTCAGTGTTGATGGCAGTGGAAGCAGCACCGGATACAATCTCGGTGGCGCTCACACCTTGCCATTCCAAGCCAATTACGTGCTTTGGGCTGACAGTGACTCGTCCTTTGACTTGTATAGTTACGGTTTCCTCGGATGGGGCCCAACATCACTCAGCACAGCGAGTGTTGAGGTATCTTCATCGGGAACCTTGACTGAAATTTCCATACCATTCTCACGAATGGGTGGAACTCCAAGTCAGATTGACATTGTTACAATCGTTCAGGGAGAGACAACTGCTGATGTCAGCACAGTCCATCCTACGCAAACTATTGATTCGAACACTCTACAATCGTTCACTGAATACATGACTGTCGAGCTCACGCACGACGACCTTGCTGATGGTTCGATTACAGACGAAGTTCTTGTCTACCGTTCTTACAAGGGCTCCAACAGCCCAAGTGCGGCCAAGAACTACGATGTGATGATTAAGACTGATGCAGATTGTGCTCAAGATTGGGCTACTGATACTAACCTATCACTTGCAACTAACGTTGCAATCACCCTTGATATGGCACGTGCATGCCCTGAAGTTCAGACATCACTTGCTGACATCACTGTTGCCGAAGATTCTGGTGCATATACCTTCAGCCTCTTGAACGAAGCTGTAGACATTCAAACTGATGCCGCAGACCTATCATGGACTTCTGCAGAGGATAACCTTGTTTCACATCTTAATTTAAATATTGTTACATGGGGCCAAAATGGTAAAACAATGACTATTACTACAATAGCAAACCAATTTGGAACTCTTGAATACGAGTTTGAAGTTACTGACAGCAATGGTTTGACAGACAACAAGACCATTACTTTTGAAATAACTAATGTGAACGATGCACCAGTTATCTGTAACGTCTTAGAGACAGATTGCATGCCAATTATTGCAATTGACGACATCCACGAAAACATCTTGAGCGAAGGATTCGGACAGAATGGAACATTGCATACCAAGGATCTTGGAAATGTTTCAAACGCATCCAAGTCTTACATTAGAGACATGGCAAACGAGCAGTCTCCTGACCGTCAAACCTACGAATGGGACGCAACTGTTGATTCTACATGTGTCGCATTTAGTGTTGACATCAATCCTACTGATGGAAAAACTCTTGAGATTGCAGAGAATGTTTCCAACGAGAAGGGTGGAACGTGCACTATCACTTTGGACTTGTCCGATAACGGTAATGAGAACACTGACGCAACATCATTCCTGTTCGACTTCTCAGTCGCTCCAGTAAACGATGCTCCGTATATCACTATGCAGGATGAAAACAGCCAGAACTTGCTGCTCAACACTGCAGGAGACCGTGCTACTGGTGAGGGTGAATATATCGACATGACCGAAGACGATACCAATGTTGACAACCTCACTTGGGATCTTCTACCTTTGATGAATGATATCGACCACGATGTTCCAGATGACCTTACTTGGACTGTTCAACCAACTTCACAGTGTGATTACACCAACTACTTCTCAACAGAAGTCATAGGAACAGACCTTGTGTTCACCTTGGTTCCAGACGCAACCACAAATGGTTACGATTGGGAAATTGATTTCATGAACGATAACGGTATCCATCAAATGAGACCAGATGCGCAGACTTTCTGTGCGATTACCTTGGTTCTCAAGGATACTGCTACTGCACCAGCACATACGCCAAACTATGACCCATTGGTTATGTCAATCGCTGATTATCAGAGCGGAACCGATTCGGTTGAAATGTATGTCACAATTAATCGTGTTGCAGAGAATGTCGCTGATTACTCGTTTAACGATGAATCTGGTATTGACTTCAGTGGAATTACAAACATCATGACCGGCACATATATTCCTGTTTCAGTGGATATTGAGGCTGGTGGCGATGAAGGTCCTTACAACTACGACCACATGCTTGCAGTGACCTTCCACACAGATGGTCACAACGATGTAGAGACTACTAGTTACTATAACGTTCCAGCATACGGAACCAGTAAAACTGTGAATGAATCGATCCTCATTACCAAGGATACGACCCATGTTGAAGTTTCAATGGACGTTCTAACCTGTTTGGTCTCACCATGTGACCTGACAGTACCTGCTAGTGAGAGATTCCAAGCAGATAACCCACAATCGCACAGAGCGACTCAAGGTGGAGCAGTTGGAGCAGAATGGTCTAATCCAGGTCAATTTGGTATCGGCTCAGAACGCCGACCAATGCTTGAAGACAACTATTGGTGTAACAACCGTCTGACAACACTTGACGTGGAAACTGCAGAAGCAAACTCCGACTGGGGAACATGCAACGAATACGCAGCAGGTGAACAATCATTCAGCTTTAAGGCACAGAATTTGCCTAATGTTGTCCGTACCATTGGTGCTAGTTCAGTGCCTTCGTTCGCACCAAGCATTGTTGTCGTTAGCCTAACAGGCCTCTTTGTAAGCGCTCTTGCCTTCTCCAGCCGTCGTGCTGAAGATGAAGAAGAAGTTACAGAGAACCTCGAAGATGATGATATGGCAGTGAGCCCAGTTATTGCAACAATTCTAATGGTTGCAATCACCGTGGTTCTCTCTGGTGTGATCTATGTTTGGGCAAGTAGTCTAGCAGATACTGATGTCAAGGGTGTTCCTCGGATCACTTTCGACATTGAGGATGTTAATAGTTTTGAAGCTAATGGCCACTGGAAGATTGAAGTAATGTCTTCTGAAACTCCTTTAGCAACGCAAGCAGTTGAAGTTCGTGTATTCTACGTGGATGGCAATGGTGAAGCACAGGTTGATACTTGGAGTTTAGCAGACACAAACAATGTGTATGGCTTCAATCCAGACAACAGTGATTCAATGGTTACATTTATTGATCAAGTAACCACTGATGGTTCTGATAAGGTTTCAACCTTCAACACCGGTGACACCATCTATGTGCGAACACACGATACCGATGGAACACCTCTAGACGATGTGACAATCACTCTATCCTACGCCCCTAGTGGTGCACAAGGTGCGCTTTTGCGCTCTTGGAGTGGTTTGTCATACGACCTTAGTGTTTGAGGACAAAAGTATCTGACAAAATCGGATGCATTGGGGAAGGGGCATTTGCCCCTCCCCTTTGTATCTCGCATCTCAGCGATGAGATGACTGTCTCTTTGGAGGCAGAGAGCCACCCGATCGCAGGGGGTTTCCGAAAGGGGCCCTCTGCCTTCGGCTTTTTTTTTTGATTTCTAGTCACTTCTCTTAATTTAATTGAGCGAAGCCTTTCAAGGAGAGCAGTGTTCAGAGGTATGAGTGACATGGATAGTTCGGTAGATCTCCCAAAAACAACCTGTGTCGTCTTTGATTGCGATGGCGTTTTAGTGGATGCTGTTAGTTCTTGGAGAACTCTCCATGACCACTTCGGTACCGATAATGAGTTTAACCTCCAACGTTTTATTCGTGGTGAAATTACAGATGTTGAATTTATGCGTTCAGATATTCGGATGTGGAAAGATATTCAAGAACCAATAACTCGAGATGAATTATTTCGGGCTTACTCTGGCGTAAAATTAATGGAAGGTGCAAGACATGTTGTCGAGAAACTTCAGGCAAATGGAGTATTTGTGGCTATTGTGAGCGCTGGTGTTGACTTATTCGTTGCTTCAATCGCATCAATGCTAAAAGTGGATGATTGGATTGCGAATGGTTTTGTCTTCAATGACGACGACACACTTTCTGATGAAGGAGTTTGTAGGCTTCATGCAACAGGTAAGGGCGAGGTCATCCATCGATTACTGAAAATGAACAACCTCGAGGCCAGAAATTGCGTTTCGGTTGGAGATTCAGAAATGGATTTGTCGATGTATGTTGAGGGAAGCCGGTTTTTTGGCTTCAATCCGAATCGTGAATCATCATTGGCTGCATTCGAATCTGCTGGAATTCAAGTTTTACACGGTAAAGATTTGCGAGCTCTTCTTCCACACTTGAATATTGAATAATTAGGCGAAAGGAATTGCAGTTGTAGCATGGCTTTTGAGATTGACAATCGTCAGCATACATGGTTTTGGCTGGAACCCTAGCATCCGTTGGTATGAAGTTTGATCTTGCCAAGTGCTTGAGCAAATCAATGTAGTTCCTTTGAAATCAACACATGCATGGCCATGGACGTGGCCAGTAACAAAAATATCTGGAACTTCACGAATCACTAAACCATCTTCCGGTTCGGGTGAAAGTGGAGTCTTCCCCCCCCATTGTGGGGCAAGATGCCGGCGTTGGAGCATTTGCCGCATTGCTTCAACTGGGTCGGCATACGTGACGTTTCGAAGACCTGCTACAAAGTCATCAATTGATTTACCATGGTACGATAAGAGTCGAACACCATGTAGTGAGAAATCACATGGGTTTCCAACAAAGGTTGTTGTGTTGTAGTCCTGTTGAATATCTTTGTCAAAGGTTGGTTGTGGTTCTGCTGGACGTACAGCATCGTGATTTCCAGGTAACATGACACATTCAACCCATTCAGGGAGTAATTCCAAGAGTCGAGCAAATTCAGCGTATTGGCCAAAGAGGTCTGGGATTGAGAGTTCACTATCTTGTCCAGGATAAATACCAACTCCGTCGACACAATCTCCTGACAAAATGAGATACTTGATTGTCTTTGCAAGCGGATCCGAGTGGAACCATCGAACCATTTTGTGCCATTGCGCTTCCAAGAAAGTCTTCGAACCCACGTGAATATCTGATAGGAACGCCACGCTGATGCCATGTTCTGCTGAAGCTTTCTTATGACTTGCCTCCATTGGGAAATGGAGGTCATCCACATAGAACATATCTCCCGTTTGACTGAATGTTCCAGATACGCCAAGTACATCATCAGGCATGAGTCCGGCTTCCAAAATTTGTTCTTGGGCTCGGTCGCGGTCGTCTCCTTTACGTTTGGTAAGTAAGCAGGTTAATTCACCAGTTTCATCTTCCAATCTCCACATGAGATGTCCATTTTTTGTATAGCGGGGCTCATTTACCAATCCAATGGCAACTGCTTTGTTTTCATAACCTTGATATCGGCTACTTTCAGCATGAAGTCTTGCGATTTCAGTAGGTGTGCGAGGAAGTCGTGAGTTTTGTATAATCATTTTGCGAATGCTTTGCAAACGGTCTGTGAAGCATGCAGTTATGTCACTCATTTTTCCTTCAGTTATACTGTTGCCTGTGATGTCATAATGAACCAAAATATCACTTGGCGCATCCGATGCATTTTCACTAAAATCAGCCGTATTCCAATCTGGCAGATTATTTCTGAATTTCAAATCTAAGGGTTCAGGAGTTTGAATCGGTGCTATTGTTCTTCCCAAAGCCGGAGCAGTTGTTTTTACAGGAGTCACAGTTGGCGGTTGGGCATCCTCATTGTTACGCAATTTCCAAACATCAAGCATCGATTCTAGTATTTCAAGTGTTAAAAATCCTTTGTCAAAGCCAACATCCGGAGCACAATCCAATACGCTTTCTAAGTGTTCGAGTTTCAAAAGTTGTGAGCGAATTGAAGCCGATGGAAGAAATCCTCGTTGCCGCAAGAGTGTAGTCATCTCCTCCTCCGACACACCCATGCATTGGAGGTGACGCATCCGCTCCAAAAGCACACCGGTTTGAACGGTTCACTTTTCGGTGGTCAATCCCACTCGACTTCGTTGTCGAGTGAGGTATCTGTGCCGGGTGGAGCGCCTTCTCCATCCCAAGCATCATCTTGCCAAGGCGCAGATTCGCGAGCAGCAGCTTCTCTTTTTGCTCGATCCAACTCGAACCGAATCTTTTCAGATTCCACTTCTGCCTTTTCGCGTTCCATTTCCTTACGATGTTCTTCAGCTTCGACCATGGCTTCATCCCATCGTTTAATTGTAGATAATAATGCAAAATGCACAAATCCAATTTTATTTTCCGCTCGATTACCACCGATTTGAGTTGATTCTGCATTCGCCCAGTTATTGGATGCGATTCCAACATATACAAGTCCGACTTTTTTATTGGTTCCATCATTTTTTGGTCCCGCGATTCCAGTTATAGAAATAGCAATATCCGCTTCTGCATGTTTTAAGGCTCCCTGTGCCATTTGGATGGCAACTTCAGCAGAAACTGCACCTTTCTTCTCAATCGATTCTGCTTTGACATCTAATTCTTTAATTTTAGCATCATTAGAATAGGTGATCCATGCTTGGTTAAACCAAGAAGAAGCACCAGCAATGTCTGTGAAAGAACTTGCAAGTAGCCCGCCCGTGCATGATTCGGCGACAGTGATTGTGTGACCACCCTCTTTGATGCGTCGTACTAGACGGGCCGCAGCGGCCTGCACATCTTCATCCATTGTATCCAGTGGCACAGTTCTCTGTTTTGATGTTAACCCTTGCATCAATGCCTTCAATAACACCTTCTTACAGGGATGGTTGGGTCTGTGGTCTAGTGGTTATGACACCGCCCTTACACGGCGTTGATCGAGGGTTCAAATCCCTCCAGACCCACTACCAAAGGAATGTGCGAATGTCTTCATTCACATTGGCGATTACTTTGGTAATTCCAGAACGCCGGCGGAAATTTTCAGCCTCACCTTCACTGCCATCTACCAAAATGAGATGAACGGCACGTTGCCATAGTCCATCTGATGGAATCGAACCTCGATGATCGACGGCAACTAAAATATCATCCAATTCGGTGAACATAAGTAAGGATGCTGAATGTTCAAGTTCACTCGCTGCAAGTATCAACCACCGAGCACCTTGCATGTCGGCCCGTTTATCTTCCTTCAAATCGTCAAGTGTTACGATTCTCATAGTTTCACCCTTACATTGCATAGCGGAGTAGGGCTACCACTCCTCCAAGGCCCAGAAGTTGTTGTCCGGCATCGTGGTCAATCGAACATTGAACCAGTTCAGCCCCGATGTCGGATAAGCCACTTACCCACTCCTGCCAAGTTTGTTTCCCAATCCATTCATTTTCTGCACGTAAGAGTTCTGCTGAGATGAGCAAAGTTTCGATTGCTCCTTCGTCCATCGCTTTCATCAAGTCTTCTGTTCCATAAGCAACTGCGCCATTTGTCGACAAACGTTCCCAAGCATTTTCGATGAGTGAAATTTCTCGTGTGATGGCATGTTCACTGAGAAGCTCACCTGCTAATCCATCACGCAGAACCTCATTGGCACCGGCTCTTCCTGCCATAGAAGTGGCAATTGATTTCATCATGCGAGTTTCTCCTGCCGATTTCAAATCACTGAGTAAAGCATCTCTGGCATGTCCTGGTCCACAGACCACCAACGGGGTATCTTCACCCAAAGTGTCGGTTAATGCCCCGATGACTTTTGAACGGAAAGTGGCTGCAATTCCAGCGGATTGACGAATTTCACCTCTCTTCCCTCCACCGCGCATGGTCCATGTAGCACCTTCACGTAATCCCCGTGCAGTGACATGGAACAATACAACTTCATCAGTTTCTACAACCGCAAGAACCACATTGGTTTGGCCTGATGCTTTTTCAGCTTGTTTGAGTAAATCCTTATCAGAAGGTGAAAAGAAGTGAGTGGATGTCAATTCGACATCATCCCGTATTTCAACAATGTGCGTATGATGCATCCCAATATCGAAGTGTGCTTCTTCAATCATCCCATGAACGCGGAGATTTTCGCTAAAAGTTTGGTATTTCATACTTTCAATACGGAGACGTATCCACATTTTCTTGCGTTCAGCAGATTTCGCTCTTCCACCTTCTTCACCACCAGTGGTCTGGTCGCGACGTTCACCGAGCATACCAATTTGCATACCTTTTCGCGCAATACGTGCAAGCGTCCACAAATCATCTTCAGTCTCAATTCTGAGACGCCAAAGTTGAGGTTCACGCTTGAGAATTTTCATTCAGTTCACCCAAAGACACCAGTGAGAAGTCCCTCTTCATCCATGTCCATATCGAGTGCAGCAGGGCGTTTTGGTAATCCCGGCATCGTCATCATGTTTCCTAGTATAGCAACAATAAATCCAGCCCCCGCATTGAGTCGGAATTCCTTAATTGGGATTGTAAAGCCAGCAGGTGCTCCTAATTTTCCTGCATCATGGGAAAATGAGTATTGAGTTTTTGCCATACATACCGGTAGGTGGTCATATCCCCATGCCTGGAATTTTGAGAGTTGTTTCATTGCGGAATTACTGATTTCAACGCCTTCGGCTTTGTAGATACGTGTAGCAATTGCATTTATCTTTTCAAGAACAGGAGTCTCAGGAGTGAATAAAGGAGTGAATGGGCGACCATTGGCCACATGGTCTTGAACCGCAGCAACAACAGCCTTGGCTAAATATTCTCCACCTTGTCCACCATTAGCATGAACTTCTGTCAAAGCCACATCCAATGCGCCACTCTTTTGAGCAGTCATTTTGAGAGCATCCAATTCCGCATCTGTATCTGAATAGAAGCGGTTGATTGAAACGATAACCGGTACTCCAAAACCGGCCATATTTTTGATGTGACGGTCCAAATTGCTCTGTGCGCCCCGAATAACAGCATCAACATCTTCCTTCTCTAATTCCTCTTTTGTCGGCCGATAGCCTCCTCGATTACCAAATGATCCACCATGAAGCTTCATTGAACGGACAGTGACATTCATGACAATGCAATCTGGTGCTTTCCCAGAATTTACCGCTTTGATATGCATGAACTTTTCAGCCCCCATATCCGAGCCAAATCCTGCCTCAGTGACGACAATGTCTGCCGCTCCGAGTGCCAATCGGTCAGCAATGATACTTGAATTTCCATGTGCAATATTGGCAAAAGGTCCGCCATGAATGAAAGCAGGATTTCCCTCCAGTGTTTGAACCATGTTCGGTAGGAATGCATTTCGTAGAAGTAAGGTCATCGCTCCAGCAGCACCGATTTCTTCAGCCTTTACCGGATTACCTTCAGTAGATTCTCCAATTACGATTTCTCCGATTTTCTTTCGGAGGTCTGCATAATCCTGTGCGAGAACAAGAATCGCCATGACCTCACTTGCAGCAGTAATATCGAATCGGTCTTGACGGGTATTTCCATTTGCAGTACCGCCCAATCCGACGACAACATCTCGGAGTGACCGGTCATTCATGTCAATAACGCGAGGCCAAAAAATATTGGTAGGCTCCAGTTTTGATTGATTTCCTTGTTTGATGTGATTATCAATCAAGGCAGAGAGGAGATTGTGTGCGGATGTGACTGCGTGTAGATCACCAGTGAAATGGAGATTTATTTCCTCCATTGGAATTACTTGAGAATGTCCACCGCCTGCAGCGCCTCCTTTGATACCAAACACAGGCCCCATTGAAGGTTCTCGAATTACACATGTTGCACTTTGACCGATGGCACAGAGCGCCTGAGTAAGTCCAATTGTAGTGACGGTCTTTCCCTCGCCAAACGGGGTTGGATTCACCGAGGTGACCAGAACAAGACTCCCTTGTGGCTTAGAAAAGCGCTGACTGAGCGCTTCCCAAGTGATTTTGGCCACACCTCGGCCCATTGGCAATAATTCATGAGATGATATGCCCAATTTCCAAGCGATGGCCTCTATTGGTTCTAGTGTTGCAGCACGTGCGATGTCCAAATCACTTACCATGGACATCCTTGCGCCTTGATATGGCTTTGAACCCCTCGCCTCAATAAAAGAGAAAAGTAACGGTTTCAGCACTTGCTGAAGTACACCACGAGTGTGTTTCAATCATCCTTCATTTCGCCAAGATAAGCAGGTAATTCAATACCAGCCATCTTTGCAACATCATGAACAGGAGGAAGGCTCTGCATCAAAGAAGAGATGAAGTTGGAAGTTGAGCCGCCTTCTCCATTATTTCCACCGTTGCCAGAATCCCAGACCGTAATCTTGTCAATCTTGAGATTGGAGATTGCTTCGGTTTGACGTGCTACTAATGCCTCGACCTTTTCAACCATCAAAAGAGTTGCAACTGCTTTGGGGTCTCCACCGGCACTTGCAACAAGAGATTTGTATCCTGCCGCTTTTGCTTCAAGAACAGCTTGTTGACCTTCTGCTTCTGCTTTATATTTTGCAAGTATGGCATCTGCTTGACCTTGAGCAATACGTCGTTGTCGCTCTGCTTCGGCATCTGCAGCAATTTCGATTTGTTCCTTTGCAACCTTTTCACGAGCGATGTCAGCAGCACGAAGACGCTCGCTTTCGAGTGAATACTGTGCTTTTTCGATTTCTTCTTGAGCTCGGCGTTTAGCAACTTCAGAACGTTGTCGTGCTTCTGCTTCTCTTTCTGCAAGAACTGCATTTGAAAGTGCAATGTCTGCTAGACTCAAGTTGACGCCTTCAATAGCAAGTTTTTGTTGTTCCTGGACAGATATTTCTTCAAGACTTACGGCTGTGGCAATTCCTGTTTTCGATTGTGAATCCGCTTGTTGAACAGCAATCCTTTCGAGTTTCTTTGCTTCTGCTTTTCCTGCGATTGCAGCAGACTCTTTCTTTTGAACTTCGATTTCACGGTTAGAATCTGCAGTTGCAACTTGAATTTGTCCCATTTGAAGTGCTTTGGCTCGGTCTCCTGTTGCACCAGCAATTGCTTCTGCTGCTGCCTTTGCACCAATTGAAACGATGTATTCTGCTTCGTCAGTGATGTCAGTGATGTTGACGTTAATGAGGTAGAGTCCAATCTTATGTAATTCAGAGTCGACGTTACTGGAGACTTGCTTCAAAAACACTTCACGGTCTTGGTTGATTTGTTCAATGGTCAGGGTGGCAATTGTCAAACGAAGTTGACCGAAAATGATCTCGCTTGCCATATCTTCCTGCTGTTGCTGGGAAAGTCCGAGGAGACGTTCTGCAGCGTTCTGCATGATTGATGGGGATGTCGAAATACCGATCGTAAATGTTGATGGAACGTTGATACGAATATTTTGTTGAGACAAAGCATGTTGCAAATCAATTCGAATCGTCATTGGTTTGAGGTCGAGATAAGCATAGTGTTGAATCAATGGCCAGACAATTTTACCACCACCGTGGTAACATGCGGCTGCACCAGAATCTTTGACATTACCATAGACAACTAAAATTTTGTCGGAAGGAGCCAATTTGTAACGGCTTGTAGCAATATAAATAGTACCAAAAACGGCCAAAGTGAATAAAAATAATCCAAATACTGCTATCGAAGTTCCAGTGCCTGCCATGATGTCTCATGAGTGGCGTCCTTTAAGAGTCTTCACCCGTTGTATTACGGTTCGATTATCTGTGAAATCATTCTTCTTCAGCCATAACGGATGATACCGAAAGTGGTTTTACGACGAGTGTTTCTCCAATTGCCTTTACGACTTCGACAAACTTACCGGTCTTCAGAGCCATGGTGTCATCCTCTAGAACAGCATCACAAGTTCGCATAGCATTTTGAAACTCGACTTGAACTTGGCCGGTTTCACCTGCTTCAATATCCATGTAGACTTTACCTTGGGCCCCGATGGATAACGAATGTTTTACCGTAGAATCTATTTCGAGAGATTTCATGATTTGGAACACTTTTCCAATAACCCACATTGAAGCCATTCCAGAGACTATGGCAACCACTATGGCAAGGAGGTCAGAACCATCACTCTGTGTCACTGCAAGTCCAGCAATCCCAAACATCATAATGAAACTCAATATTCCTTGAATGGTGAGCATATGGAATATTCCTTCAGCCCCCAAATCAAAGTCAGTATCAAATCCAGCAAATTCAAGCGCCCCATCAGCCACGCCACCAATAAGGATGAGGATAAAATAAATCAAGAATAAAAAGGTTCCAATTAGGGCCATTACCGCAAAGAGAATATCGATGCCGGTAATGCCGCCCAATCCAATGAAGTCGAGGAGATTTGAAATTAAGGACATTGTATCACTGGCTAACACTAACTGGTTCTATTCTTCAACCTTCGCCTTTTGCTCTATTAATATCGGGCGTATGTAAATGAAATAATAGTGTCCGAACACAACCGGACCCAAAGAAAGTCCAAACATCAATCCGACTCCCCAAGAGGGTAAGTCAAGTGCTAACCCAATTGCGACAATGATCAGCAATGTGAAGAGAATAGATGCTTTTTCCAAAATAATCATTACAGTCGATGCGCCACTGTTCATACGTTCTTTCATGACAAAACTGTCAAGTAAGCCCCCCACTCCATCACCTCAGAAGATGAGATCAGACCATGAAATCTCGCTCATCATGATAATCATAAAATACAATCCGGCTACGAAAAATGTGGGGTTTCTACCCTTTTCAACGGTACTTTCGACTTGTTGAAGTTTTCCTTCACTGTCTCGAACAATTGCGCTAGCTTCCGAAGTCAAGTAATTCCCTCCTTGCGTGAATTCATTTTCGTTTTTCTTACTTTGATGCAACATGAATACAATCATTCCAATGATTATACCAAGGGATGGGCCGAAAAATATACCAAGGGCTGAATTAAATTCGGCCCACATTGCTGCGGTCAAATAGAGACCTAATCCAGCGGTTAAAAGAGAAATTATACCTTTGCCTTTACTTTGCGTTGAGTACTCCATGATTCTGCTAATGCCGCTTCCTTTTTCAATACTACCCCGTTTAACTAGTATTCAATACATGATATTGAAGAACTTCGGAGGCCAAGGCTCTGTATGGCGCAGGTGCGATATGCGATTTGCGGCCATCCCGTGGCGCAGTCATTATCACCTCTTTTATTCGGATTGGTGATTTCAAATCTCGAAAGATTTGGTAAAAATACCGAATTTAAATTGAAAAATACTACCTTTGAGTTAGTTGATACTTCTGTAATCGAAAATGCATTGGGTTGGGGCTATGCAGGTCATACACCTCACCCCCCTAATTGGGATTATACAGGGGCGCCCTTTGGAAAATATCGAACCGAAGCCCTTGTCAAAAAAGCACTGGAAGCCGCATTGAATATTGAAGATGCTGACCAGCGCCTATCGTCAAATTTTGAATCAGAACTTGAAAATCAAGTGATTCAATCCCGTTCTTTCTTACTTCAAGCACATTCGGAGCATCTACCAACCCACTGTTTAGAAAACGAGGTTTGGCTCAATTTAACATCGCCCCTTAAGCATCAACTTTCGAGTGAAGCGGTTTCAACAATCGATGATTCGATGGGACTTCAGGCAGTCAATGCATTACGTTGGGATGGCCAAGCTTGGTGGTGTGCTGGAGTTGATGGTTACGGAGTGGTATCAGTCGCTCAGTACCATGGCATCCAGGTAGAAAAAGGGGCACTTTTAGGTATTGTTGGTGGTGGTGCTGCAGCGCGAGCAACAGTGGATGCATGGTTGAAAACAGGAGGTACAGTTCGCTTGTATCCGGGAAGACGTTCATTGGAAATACCTTTGAATGTTGAGTCGGATGATTCAGAACGCCCACTCGATTTTGCTATTGACTTTGATGGAGATGCAAATCATGAAGATATCTTCAAAACCTGCCGCCTCCGCTTAAATCCACGTTATCATACTGTTGACGGCGATATTGAATCAAGGGTAGAGCATCTCTTAGTTACGCCTTTAGACGGCCGTTGGATGTTGGTTGCTCAACATTTGGAATCATGGCGTCGGCTTTGGGCTCCTCAATACGCAGCATATCTTCCTTCTATCGGTTTACTTCTCACTCAACTAATTCATGCTGAAACTGTCCTTGGCACATATGCATAACTCCCAAAGCAATTAGAATGATTACTCGAAGGAGCAGGTAGGGCAGAATATGATTTCGAGAAAACAATTGGTTCTCCTTTTAGTGTTGGTTGGATTTATTTTGCCAAGTTTTGCTGCTGTTGTATCCGCTCAACACCCTTCAGAAGACCAAAGTTTCACCACACCACACGCCGGAACTGATTTCCCAGTGGGGTGGGAGGACATTACCTACGGTTCTACAACAGGTCAACCTCTACAGAACCAAATCCGTTTGCTTTATCCTGCAATGACTGAGGGTGAAAGTGCTGAGATGGCAGGAAATGGTCCCTTCCCTCACATTCAATTTTTAATGGATTCCGGCGAATCTTCTGATGGTTATATGGATTTTACTTCACGCTTAGTCAAGCGTGGATTTATCGTCGCTGTTCACGGAACAGTCTATGATTCAACTGATTTCGAAGAAATTCTTGAGCAGACCGTTGATGTTCACGAGCGTCTCCAAGAATTGAATAATTCGAGTTCCGACCCCATTCTTGGTTCATTTGGCCAGTTTGACCTCACACATTGGGGATTCGGTGGTCATGGAGTCGGTGCTGCTGGTGCCTATGGAGCATTCCCCTATTGGATGAATTCCACGCTAAATGAGATTGCACAACCACCACGCGCAATGTTTGGGTTAGGAATTGATTTCGCAGACTGGAATGGCCAACATTGGAACGATATGGCGCCTTCGACCTGGGTTCATGCACCTGCAACGCCTGCAGCAGCCTTGTTTTTGACCGGTACTGCCGACGAGGTTGCTCCAACACTCGATGCAGAAAGCGTAATCGTACAAGGCGACGGCCTTGGTTGGCAAATTATGCAAGTTATTGGAGCAGACCATTATCAATATCAGGATTCGACATCTTTCCTTGAAGAGTTCAATGATGGCGATGCAACCTTGACCCAGGAAGAGCAAAATTCGTTTGCATCTCAACATGTGAATGCTTACCTCGACTTGACACTTCGTGGCTCACATGAGCATTTCCGTGATGCGTTTAACCGACCACTTGGTCCGCATGTTGTAAGTGATTCTGGCGCCTATATTGTCGAAGACCTTGTGGACAGTAATTTCTTGTTGGTCAATCAAACCTGGATTGCTCCAAACAACACTTCTATCTTCGGGCCAGAACTTACTGTAAATTCATTTGTAAACTGGACGTTAAGAGATGGCCGAACATATGGCGAATTACCGAGTGGATGGGACCTTGATATCGAATGTAGAGTATTGGGGATGAACATGACTGCAGGTAGTTTCGATGCAAATGGAACTGGTCGATGTCTTTTCCCAATGCAAGATGTTGCACCGGGGGCTCATATAGCCCAAATGAGAGTTTTTGTTGAAGGTGCAGCCTCTACAATTGAATTTGATTTTGTTCGAACAGATGCACCACTAGTACTTACATCTCCAGTTCCAAATATTGAAGTTGAACAGAGAGGGAGTACACATGTCGATGCGTCTATTTTCGGATATGACCCCGATGGCCAAGATGTTTTCATCCATGCGGCTGAACTCGTCAGCGGTTCAATTTCCAATTTTTCGTTGAATGTTGACCAAGATCAGCGCGGAGTGACAGTAAACCATATTGTGGCTGGAGAGATGATTAATGGCGCAGATATCCAGTTCACTCTTCGCGCCGGTGGCGATGGTGTTATCGATGAGGCTGAAACTATCTCCCTGATACAAATTATTCCTGTAGATGACCCTGCTGTGAAAATTGCTGATGTTCCAATGCAAAACTTCATCGAGGATGGTGAGTCCATACTTCTCAATCTGTCTGACTATGTTCAAGACCCTGAAGGTGAGATGCTGTTTGGCACTGTAGGTGGTGATAAGAATGGCATCTATGGACCAATTACCTTTGCCATTGCAAGTGGCCAAATTACCATGACTCCGAATCCAAACAGCAACGGTGCCACAATTATTCATCTCTTGGTTGGCGATGGCACCACTATACCTGTGGAATTGGATATTCCGATTCAGGTTGAACCTGTAAATGATGCGATTATTGTTAATGAATCGGCCTGGTCTTTTTCAGTTCCAGAGGATGGAGGTTTGTATCTCAATCTTTCCGAACTTGGATGGGATTTGGATGGCGATAATCTCTTTTGGACGATTAATAGCAGTTCACAATCGGTGAATGTCATTCGTTCATTTTCTCAATTTATCATCACACCAATCTTGGATTATTCAGGATTCGATGATTTGACTTCAATTAGTGTAACAGATGGCACAATGACAATTACGAAAGCGTTGAACATCACTGTCACACCATCACCAGATGCCCCAATCTTGACACTTCGTGAATTAAACCTCATCGATTCTACCGCGGGAAGTCTACAATGGTGGGTCTACGATGCTGATGGTGTAATCCCTGCTGAAACCGAGGTTCAAGTAAATGGTACTATTATTGAGAACTTGTCTCATTCATGTGTCTATGATCCCATTGATTTAACCAATCGTTGCCTCTCTATGTTACCACTTCCAGCATCTCACAACGGAACAGTTGAAGTGCGAGTTTCAGTATATGATGAAGATGTAGGGGCAAACACAGTAGCCTATATCTCGGTAAATATGTCGCCATCTCAACCCGAACCGACATTGCCAATAACAGAAGAAAATGGATTAGCATCTCTCAGTGCTAACATTCTTGCCACTCTGAGTTTGCTCGTTCTCATCGTTTTGGTCAGCATTGTTGTTGTTCTTAGAAAAGGAACGAAAACCTCTTCCCAATTACCCATGATCGAAGTCGAAAAAGAATTTGAAGTCACCTTGCCTAAGACTCCGAAAAGTGGCGGTTTATTGGCACGAGCAACAAAAAAGCAGTGATTAAAGTGGAATATTTCCATGCTTTTTCGGCGGACTCCATTGTCTTTTAGATTGGAGAATATTGAGCGCTCGACACAGTCGAAGTCGACTTTCACTCGGTTCAATCACATCATCTAGCCAGCCGTTACGGGCAGCCACGTAAGGGTCTCCGAATTTGGCTTTATACTCGGCGATTAACCGTTGTCGAGTTTCCTCTTTCTGACCCTCTGGGGCCTTAGCAATTTCAGCTCGGTGGATGACATTAACCGCTCCTTCAGCACCCATAACTGCTAATTCTGCGGTCGGCCAAGCGATGTTGTAGTCACTTTGCAAGTGCTTGCAGGACATGGCCAAATACGCTCCGCCGTATGCCTTTCGAGTCACAAGCGTGAGTTTTGGAACCGTCGCTTCAGCATAGGCAAACAAAAGTTTGGCACCATGGCGAATAATCCCACCCCATTCTTGAACAACGCCTGGCAAAAACCCGGGAACATCCTCAAAGGTAACCAATGGAATGTTGAATGAATCACAGGTCCGGATAAAACGTGCAGCCTTGATGGATGCGTCAATGTCAAGACATCCTGCTAAGACCTTCGGTTGATTACCAACAACACCAATTGTTTTACCTTCTAAGCGTGCAAAACCGATGATGATGTTATCCGCATATGCTTCAAACAATTCAACAAAGATACCATCATCGACTACTTCTTCAACCACTTTGACCATGTCATAGGGTTTGTTTGGGTTTTCAGGCACCAATGTTTGCAATTCCAAATTTAATCTTTCAGCAGGATCTGCAGTTTCTTCGCGCGGTGGGTCAGCCATATTATGGTCCGGTAAATACGAGAGAATTTCAGAGGCCAAACTGCAAGCATCTTCTTCATCATCTGCAATCAAACAGGCAATTCCAGAGCGTGAAGCGTGTAGTGTTGCGCCACCAAGGCCTGCAGCATCTATTTCACCTTCGAGAACTTCAGGAGTGTCCAGTGGAGATGAGAGGAACAATTGTCCATGTTCTTCTCCCAAAATTGTAAAGTCAGCTAAACTGGCAGCAAGCGCAGATACGCCGACAACCGGTCCAAGAACCAGGCTAATAATTGGTACTCGGCCACTACATTGGACTAAACGATCCAATAATTCACCCGTACCAGCCAAGGCAGAGATTCCATCATGGGCTCGTTGGCCACCACCATCCCACATACCGATAATCGGGGCTTTTACCCGTTCTGCCATTTCGATAATCTTGGCGATTTTCTTGGCATGCATTTCACCCATGCTCCCTCCATGCACGCTGAAATCTTGGGCAAAACAGTAGATTCGTCGGCCATTTACAGTTCCATGACCTGCGACAACCCCGTCGCCGAGTGTGTGATGAAGAAACATGCCGTTATCCGTTGAACGGTGGGTGACTAAAGAGTCGATTTCGATGAAAGAGTTTTCATCAAGAAGTAGGCCAATTCGGTCACGGGCTGTGCCTCTTCCACTGATACGAATCGCTTCTTGGCGCTTCAATCCACCGCCTAGGCGTGCTTGTTCTCGCTTGTACTGGAGTTCCTCGAGACGTTCACTCGAATTCCCTGCCATATCATCTCCACCTCTTCCCGGTTTTTCATTAAAGCGCTCATGAAAGAAGCAAATTGTTCCCTTCTCCACAAAGATTTGCAGCAACGGCATCTTGGACTTTCATCCTGTTTGAAAGCGCCCAGTGAACTTTGACAACGACGGTATCCGGTGCTGCAACACTGCCATGTCCAAGAATCCCCATGTCTATTTGTTTCCGCCCCTTTGAATATACATTCATGTCAACGGGGCCATGGATGCATTGATTGGTTACTACGACAGGGATCTCCCGATTGACGCAGCGCGTAAGTGCGCGCCAAACTTTGGTATTTTCAGGGGCATCCTTACCGGGGTCATCGATGGGTAGGTGGCCAAGACCAGTCCCTTGAATGATAATTGCTTGGACGCCGGTCAACACAATCGCTTCAATTTCTTCTGAATGAAGCCAAGGTCCAGCGACGAACTGAGCAATTCTAACACTTGGTTCATACGTGGTTGGTTGTTGACAAATCGGTCGAGATGTCTTTTCATCGAGTGTTGCTTGATATCTCTCTTCCAAAGAATGTGAGCACAAACCATTGTCAATTGTGATCATTGCAAGCGCTTCACAATTGACTGGCTTGAATGCATCTCTGCGTGATGAGTGCAATTTACGAACACCAATTCCAGGATAGACTGCACAAATTCCATCATTGTTGGATGCATGCATCACTACAACAACTCCATCACCCGCATCTCCACAAGGGGCTGGGCCATGAGCAGCCCAATACACAGCGGAAAGCAAGTTTTCACTTGCATCAGAAGACCCTCGGTCCGATGAACGTTGTGATCCAACAAAAGCAATTCTACCGGGAGGTGTTTCGCCTTTTCCACCCCAAGCAAAACTCAAAGCTGCTGATGAGAGATGCAATGTGTCGGTACCATGTGTGACTACAACCCCATCACATCCATCATCAAAGGCTTGCTTTGACGCCTGAATGATAGAATTCCAATGCTGAGGGCGAATGTCATCACTGAACATATTGCCAAGTTTGACTGCTTCGATATTGGCAAGAGAAGTGAGTTCTGGTAAACTCGCAATCAGTTCTTCTGGCTCAAATCGCGCCACGACTGCTCCGGTTGCATAGTCTACTTTTGATGCGATTGTACCTCCAGTGTGGAGGATACGAACACGAGGGAGTGAATCATCGGTGCTAACCGCCAATGGGGCAGATGTATCCGGTAAGTCGGTTGCTCCAAGTAGTTCAATGGACTGAACATCTTCCAGTGGATAACTCGCATTATAGCCATTTACAAGTTTCACAGTCACATGATTTTGTGCCGCAGGATGCAGAGCAACACCTTCAATAATCGTTGGACCATTGTGGCTGTTTACTTCAACTTTCACACGTTGACCAGCGGCAGGAGCATCAACCATGTATTCTCCACATGCTGAGAGCACATCAACAGTTCGCAACGGCAAATGTGGAAAGAATATACTTTCATATCCAAATAGATTGGTGCCGGGAGCGGGGCTTGAACCCGCGACCTTCGGATGTCTCAGACACCGCAAGGGGTTTGCACGTCATACGATTGCCATTGAAGGCTGCCCTATGAGTCCGACGCGCCACCAACTACGCCACCCCGGCTTATCTCTCGCCTGTCGCGTTCCCCATTTCAACCATACGGCTGAAAAGTGATGTAACTTCACCGTAGGCTTCATGCACTCTACTCCTTAGGAGTCGATATGGTAGACCTCAATACCGCTATGTCTGCCGCCTCTGTAGATCGTCAAAAACGAGTGGCTGATGAAGGTAAAGAGCGAATGAAACGACGCAGTGGAAGAGATCTTGGCATCGAGGCTTTTGACCCTGTCAAACACGTTTCCAAAGAGAAGGCAGAAACTGCATCAATGTGGCTTGTCCTCATCTTTTCGGTTACTATCTCATTGCTGATGCGATATGTATTGATGCCAAGAACCACTGTTGAAAAATCAGACATACTTTACCTGGCACCATTGGCAGCAATATTTCTCATCCCCCAGGTTCATCGAATGATTATGCCTGAAGCGTTTAATGAATTATATACAAAAGGAACATGGTTCAAAGCGGGTTTCCTTCATACCTTTACCTTCTTGGCTATGGCTTTCTTGCTGGTAAATCCTCCATTGGGCGACATTGTTGCACCTCAATTGGCTGATGAATGGGTTTTAGTTCAAAATGAAGGTGATGAATTCAATTTCTCAAAAGGTATTGGTGCATCAGGCACACTCACTTGGGAAGTTCAACGAGATGCCGTGTTGACCGGAGATATTTGGCTACTCTTTGGATTGGCAGATAACGTGGAAGTCAAAGGGGCAAATATCACTGTCGAATTAACAAATACTGTTGGCACGTTCGAATGTGAAAGTGACACAGATTTTTGGAATGATAACTTGGAAGTAATAACCAATGCGACAGGAAAAGTCTCAGATACTCAATCTTCTTCAATTATCAAGCCCCACGGTAAGTTGGACCAAGAATTTGCAATACTTATTGGAAAGGACCTTTTCGTTGGAGAACACCGCATTACAGTAACCATTGTTGAACAGGGTGACCCGTGGGAAAATAGCCGTGTGTACACATGGACCTTGAAGGTCGTTGAAGAACTTCCTGAAGTACCTGCTTTATGAAAGTAAGTCACTGTGGGCTAACAGAATTGTGTTGAGCAAACGACTGATTCGATGAACATCGCGCTGTTCTTGCGTTTGCCTTTGCAATTGCTTTTTCCGAAATACATGAATCAAAGGCGCAGCAGCAGTCCAACACAGCAAGTCGAGGCATCGATTGGTTAAGGTCGTCATATTCTTGCCGAGGTCGTAAGCAAGGAGTCACTTTCTAACGCCCTTTGACTGAAAGTGAAAGTGAATCTATGTTCGCAAATGAATCACAAGGCGCGCAGTAAGTGCATCCAATTGGATTTGTTCGCCTCCACCTTCAACCAAGCGATAATCGACTTCAGCCATCCATTCGGTCATGTCTAATTTTGCATCTTCAGTGAGAAAATCGGCTGTGTATAACTCACGATGTAATTGATTCACGAAATCGGTTCCAGCAAGGCCGTACTTATCCAATAATTCTCTTAAACGACGTCTTGCAGCATGAAAGCCATCATCTCGACAGGCCATGAGAAATTGGTGCAGTGCTTCTGGCGGTGCAGTAGCTGAAGTTTCGTAAATCAGTTCGCGAGTTACTTTCATGTCCAATGCTGCTGCCACTTGAAGTCCTGTGATTGCTTTGCGTAGGTCACCCTGTGAAATGCGAGTCAAAGCATCACCTGCATCTTCTGCTAATTTCACACCTTCTGCTTTTGCGACATGATGGATTTGAGCATTAACATCCGCATCAGCAATTGGTCGGAATCGAAACACAGCGCAACGTGATTGGATCGGTTCGATAATTTTTGAAGAATAATTACATGACAAAATAAATCTGCATGTTTCAGCATATTGCTCCATAATTCTGCGTAGTGCGCCTTGAGCATCATTGGTCAAAGCGTCTGCTTCATCGAGAAAAATAATCTTGAATGTAGCACCGCCGTATGGAGATGTACGGGCGAATTGTTTGACTTTGGTGCGGATACTTTCCAATTTCCGTTCGTCCGATGCGTTCATCTCAAGTAGATTTCTGCGATATTCTTCTCCAAACACATCCTTGGTCAAAGCCATTGCTGCGGTAGTTTTCCCAGTCCCGGGCGGTCCAGCAAACAGCAAATGTGGGAATTCCTTCTTTTCAGAATAGATGATTAAACGCTGCACAACTGCCGCTTGACCTCGTATCTGATTGACGGACTGGGGGCGGTGTCTTTCAACCCAAAGTTCGCTCATGGATGGGATGTCATTGCCGAGCCTCCTTGAACATTCTCCTTTTAATCGAAGAAAACCATAGCCGAAAATACTCGATTTAAGAGTAAAACATCGCATTCTTAAAATGCAATTCATAGCCGTAGAAGGGAAAAGACAGTATATGGCGCAGGGCTTGAACCCATTGAGCCCCATGCTACGCGAGACTGCCCCCCGTCGGACCACTTTGACCATCTTCCTAGTTTTGATGTTTTTATTTGCAGATTTATTGTTGCCACAAGCACTGACTTATGATGCAGAACTTGCCGAGCAGCACAGCGTTTCGCGGGTGACTTCATCACTTTCTGCTTCAGCGGACACCTATATTGATGAGTTCAACCCCACCTCAAATTATAATCAAAGTTCGACCGGACTTCTCGGAATCTCAGACACAACATTTGAGAGTCGATTTTTGTTTGAATTTCCTATGAATTATTCTTCCGCCGATTCAATTCATTCAGCTACATTGAACATTGTCTGCGATGAGAGTTCTGTTTCATCTTCGGATATTTCAATCTATACCGCAGCACTTTCGGCATGGAACTCCACAACTGCCACTTGGGTTCAATCAGATACTGGTGCAGCATGGAGTTCATTCGGCGCAGACGGTTCCAGTGACCGAGGTGCTTGGGAACCTCCATTCCGTGCATCAACCAATGGAACGTTTTCACTGAATGTCACGCGAATCGTACAGGATGCAGCTTCAACGAACCAATCCGCTGTAAACATTCTTATTTCTGCGCTCGGTTCAGAATACGAATGTTATCTTTCCGAGGCCACTAATCTTCTCTCTCGCCCAGAACTTATTCTTGTTACTTCGGCTTCGACTGCAGGTGGTGGTGGTTCAGTTATCTCGGATTTCGCAGTTGATGATATGCCATTGATGACGGGAGATTTAATTTTGACTGCCGATACAACACCGACCCTTTCCTACAATTCCTTGGTTGGTAATAACGTTGAATACCAACTTTCATTGAATAATGAATTCAAAGCAGCCAGCGATCTTGAATGGCATTACTCTACTATCTGGAACAACTTCTTGACAACGTCAACCAGCGGCACATATACGATTCCAATCACTGAACAATTCTCAAATGGAACTCAAGTGTATTACAGAGTTCGAAGCATCGATTCTACAGATACATTGAGTAGTTGGTCTGGGGCCAGAAAATTCCTTCTCCCAGATCATACTGTAACCGACAACGGAGACGGAACAGCAAGCATCGAAGTTGACATGGATGATTTAGGTTCAATCGGTTCTTTTATCGAGGATTCGTATTCAAATGAAGTGAGCAAAAATACAAAGTACGGCTCCGTAGATGTCATGGAAACCAGTGTCACATCAAACAAAGAATCACTCATCCATCTTCGTTTCAATCTTGGCTTACTTGGCCTTCCTACGAATGCGACAATTATTGATGCACAATTGAATTTAACGCGTGACACTTCAACGAACAATGTCCTTCTTTCCATGCACGAAATGACTCCAAATCAGTGGGTTGAAAGTGAAGTGACTTGGAATCGAGGTTCGAACGCCAACAGTTGGTCAAATGGTGGCCGCGGGTTTTCGTCAACGGCTTCCGACACAGGAATCAACGGTTCTCAAACCAGTTCGAAGTTTAGTTTTGAATTTACTGATGTTCTACAAACTTGGGTAGAGAGTAATTCGACAAACAGTGCTGACTTCATGATTACAGCACGAGGTCAAAACGAGGCATACTCTTCCACTGGGACCAAAAATACCGTGTTCTTTTCATCTGATCATGTCGATGAAGCAAAGAAACCCGCAGTTTCTATTACCTATACATGGGGACCGTCTTCACCTTTATCCACCGTCAGTTTAACTGCACCTCTTACCGATACGGCTGTTTGGAATCAGTCGGGTCATAATTTTACTGCAAATTTGACCCCTTCCATTTCATGGACGCCAAGTAGCTTTTCCTATGACATGGTTCTTCAACTCGCAACAGATGAACAATTCCGCAACCGTGTTTGGGTTTCGAACACAGCGGTGGACAATGATTTCACGCCAACAGATGGCATCCTTAACATGACTGGAAACCACATATTAACGGCTGGAAATATGTACTTTTGGAGAATGTCATATCAGGATTCTGATGGGCGACTTGGGCCATGGTCGACATCGAACTTCCTCGTAAGTTCGCTCGAAAGTACATGGTTGGGCGCAGACCGATATGAATTCCGAATGAAGCATGGTAATGGGTCTAATGACGGCCTTTATCCAGAATGTCTTGATACGTATATCGATAGCGGAACACCTTCACAGAATTACAATGAGGAATCGGAACTTCTCATATCATACAATACCTATCCCATAGAATCTATCGGACTTTTGAATTGTAATTTAATCTCGAACCTTTTACCCGTTGGTTACGCTGTTGAATCTGCGCACCTCTCGATGATGATTGGAAGTTCTCCTTCTAATTCACCGAATGTGGCAATTTGGGAAAGCCGCCAGCATAATTGGACTGATGACGGTGCAACATGGGCATCCTATGACGGTTCAAACAACTGGGGTATGTCTGGCGCCAAGGGTTGGGAACGTTCTTCTTTACTTGACTCAGTTGAATTGAATAATACATATGTGAGCGGAGAACGTGTCGATTGGAACGTAACCTTAGGAGTTCAAAACGCAATGCGTGAAGGCCGTAGTGTAGATTTCCTGATTGGGTTACTTGGAATTGGAACCGGGCAAAACCGCGAAGTTCAATTGCATACTGGATTGTCCGCGGATTCACAAAAACCGGAATTGAGTTTCGTTTATGTGCCTGGTTCAAACGCAGTACCACTCGAGCCTGTACCTCTAACTCCTCTCAATGGTGCTTGGATGGTGGGAGCTGGCGTTGACCAAACCCCTGAGAAACGTCCAATACTCACTTGGTCATTTGGAAGTAGTCTTTCCGTCGGTGGTTGGGCAGTTCAACTTGACACGACAACAACCTTTGATTCAACCTCGCTTCAAACCAAAACCTCATGGAACGACGGTGGATTTGATATTACGAATCACTCATACACGCCCACTTCTGATTTAAGTGACGGTACGGCATGGTATTGGAGAGTTCGAGCTATTTCTTCGACAAATCAAATTGGAAATTGGTCAAACTCCTTTTCCTTCACGATACCAGATTTGACCACTTGGCAAACATGTCCTGATGGCTCATGTGCTTCGGTTGAACTTCATCATAGAGAAGCGATGCCGAGTTTGAATCTCCCGAATTTCCTCGATACATATGTGATCGAATCAGGAAATACTGCGTCGAGTACATACAACACTTCATCGCAACTGAAAGTCGGCGCTGTTGCGAATAACCGACAAGCTATGTCTCTCATTCGAATTCCTTTGAACTCAATTCCACAACCAACGAATGCCCGAATCACCTCTGCTCAGATGAATCTCTATTCTGAATTTTCATCCTCAGTAGGAGAACCAATTGCAGTACGTCCAGTCTATCAAAATTGGACCACAAGTGCAAATGATACAACCTATGACGGGACCAATAATTGGTCACAACTAGGTGGTCGCGACCTTGGTGTTGACCTCGGACCGTATGTCGATTTACGAGATTCAGTCAGTGCTGACTGGATGACTTGGGATGTGAGTGAAGCAGTTCAAGCAGCACTCGATGCCGGTTCTTCGACACTTTCGTTGGCACTGTATGCTTCCAATGAAATTACGGCTTATTCAAACGGCCCGAATGTGATAACCTTTACTTCAACCGAAGGTCTTTCCTCCCATCACCCATGGCTCAATTTGACTTGGTCCAATGGTACCAGTCCGGTACCTACAGCAAACGGTGTCAATATTGGCCCAGCGAATAATTCACTTGTTTGGGACATGAACACACATGCATTATTACCAAATGATATGCCTGAATTCAGTTGGTCTCACAGTTCTCCAAATTCAGTAGATGATTGGAGAGTTCATATTTTTGAGAATGCTGATGATGATATGGCTGGCCGATACACGTATGATTCTCGTGTTGATTCAACTTTGTTTGATTTACCAAACCTTACCTTTACACCTTCATCTTCGTTAAATCACGCTCAAACAATTCGTTGGACTGTTCAACCAATACAACTTGGAATGATTGGTCCTCAGAGTAATTCTACGGTATTCCACATACCTGATACTGACTCCGCAGAAATCGATTCAACACATGCTTGGGTCTCGCTTCAAGAAGGCTCTATTGTTGAATCACAATACTATCCACTGATTACCCAAGACACATTTTTGGATGGAGGTAACTTACTTGCTCAACAAGGTAATTCAGCATATCTTGCCGTTGGACGAAGTCCAGGCAACAGCCTATTGCGCTCTACGAGTTTGATTGAAATTGATTTTTCAGCACTTCCTTTGCCAACTGCGTATGAAATTAACAATGCGTCATTGGAATTGACGGTTGTCTCTGGTTCCAACGATATATTTGTCACCGTCTCCGAAATGATTACTGGCTGGGGTGAAAATTCAACTTGGTCTCATCCTGGAAACAACACAACCTCATGGGCTGGAACAGGTGCTTACCATTCTGCCGACTCTCAAATTCCTGAGACCAATGGATTTTGGATTAACGGAAGCAGTGTGTTTGAAATTAACATTACTTCAATGCTCCAACATGCAATTGAACGTGGACAAGAGAGCTTGAATATCCTCATCCAACCTGAAGAGATAGATGGTACTGTTGATGGTACGTATTACATCGCTAGCAGTGAATACGGAACTATTTCTGACCGGCCAAAATTAACAATGTCTTACGAATTAACGTCGCCGTGGTCACCTTCGAGTCCAACAAATATCGGCCCAGTCGATGGTTCCACGCTTTGGAACCTTTCCGCTTCAACCCCAAGTGGCGCCGAAACAGTCAGTGCCAACTGGTCAAGTTCATCCTCAAACCAAACTCAATGGGTTATGTGTGCTGCAAACGACCCTCGAATGGTTGAAGATTTGGAATGTGCAGATACTGGCGAAATAATTGCAGGAAATATCGAGAATATGACCTGGGACGCTCTCAACCTAACGGCCACGCGCACAAATTCTTCTAAGGGCGATGAATGGCAATACTGGCGTGTACGTGGCGACCAAGATGGTCGAATCGGGCACTGGTCGAATGTCAATAAATTCCGCATACCTGAAGATCAAGGCTTTACAGACGGGTTAGGCAATTACACGGTAGAAGTTAGTCGCGGGTCGATTTTTTCTCAAACAGGACTTCTCCCCCATGTACCTGATGCTGAAATATCCTCCTCCTCAACAGGCAACCTTGGTTCATCAACGCAACTTAATCTTGGGACATCCGCGTCTGGGACTGGCGAAAGTCAGATTTATCTAGAATTCGATTTGAGTTCAATGCCTTGGCCATCAGCCATGACCCCAACTACGATGCTTCTCGGATTGTATCGGACAGGTGTTACGGGGACGACTTCAACAACCATTTCAGCACATGCTTGTTCACCATTCACCGAATCTTCTGTTACTTGGAACTCGAATGTCCCTTGTCTGACAAGTGAAATCACACGTTCAACACTTACACTTACCCCAGCAATAGGTTGGGTTGAATGGGACCTTACCAGTCTAGCGCAAGATAATGTCGCGAATGGTAACCTCACCATGACGGTTTTGTTGAAGTCTGTGGGTATACCTTCAACCAATCATGCATTCTATTCTTCGGAGGGAAGCAATGAATCATTACGCCCACGGTTGGTAATGCAGTATGTCGATAACGTCAATGGCATTCAGCCTCCTGCACAACCCGTTTTGATTTCTCCTCAAGACGGTCAAGTACTCTACAATCTCACCACTTTGACTTTGCAACCCAATGACAAACCAGTTCTTTCATGGTCACCTGTTACCGGTGCAACCGGATATATCGTTACGATTGCAAATGAAACTGGAGTTTACAAATACAACTCTTGGGAAGCACTTGAAATCATTGGAACTTCATTCCGATTTACCAACTCGCTGATGACTGGTGAAGTATTTACCTGGTGGGTGCAAGGTGTTAACCAATCAATACCTGGGCCCTCCTCCTCACGTTGGAGTTTTGCGATAGGAAACCCACACCATACGGATAACAGCGATTTAACATATACCTATACGTTTCAAACAGGCAATGAAGTGTTACAATACGGACATACCAATATCCGCGAAACGCATCTTAGTGAGGCCTCACCTTCGACAAATTATGGAGATGCACCACTTGCAGATTTAGGAACCTATTTCGGAGCAAATGCCGGCATGGAGTCTCGACTTACCTTTGCCTTAGACAACGGCCAAGTACCTCTTCCAGTCTATGCAAATATCCATTCAGCAAGTCTTGGACTCTATCTTGATTCTTGGATTGCCACGGGTGGGGCTAACGAAATGACATTCAGTGTTCATCGAATCATCAATGGCCAATGGGCGCAATCATCCTCCACTTGGAATGCCTCTTCAACTGCATCAACAGGCGCTTGGGGTGCACCTGGTATGCAAGCAGGTGTCGATTATGATGCAACGCCAATTTCTACTTTTGTCGAATCTGATATGAGTGACCATCGATGGATATGGTTTGACATCGGAGTGAATGGAATGTTAATTGATAACAACAATGCTTGGATCATTATTGCGACTCCAAATCGAGGGACATTACTTGCAAACTTTGTTTCCAGTGAAAATGGATTTGGGACCAATCGCCCACAAATTCTGTTGAACCACACCAATGTGACTTCGATTGATTTATCTCCAACTGCTTCAACTACGGATGCTGATACTTCTGTGACCTTCTCCTATGTTGCCTTTGACCATTTAGCGATGGCTATTAACGCGCCAGTTATCTGGAGCGCGAGCAATGGAAGTATTTCACAGACCGGAGTCTTCACTCCATATTCAGTAGGCCAACAGACAGTCACAGCATGCTTTGGTATCATTTGTAAAACCGAAATAATCACAGTGACCCCCGGTGCTCCTATGACATTGGTTGTTCAACCAGAATCGGTAACAATTTCAGCAGATGATACTTTACAAATCACAGCATATGTTGTTGATCAACACGGTAACAATGTTTCCGGTCAAACTATCATCTATCTGCCAAGTAATGGTAGTATGGATGTGTCAACAGAAGGTTTGTTTATTCCTTATGCGAGTGGAGCTCAAACCGTTCAAGTTTCGTGGGTCGATCTGACAAGTACCACGCAAACTACAGTTGTTTCAGTTACAGTCGAAACCGGTATTCCCTCCTTCTTTGTATTGGATGGGTGCCAAGGGACTGTTCCAGCAGGAATTTGGTGTGCAGTCACGCATACATTGTTTGACCAATTTGGTAATGAAATTACAGATGTATCTGAAGCAGGTGACCTCACTTGGGTGATGACCAATGGAAACTACAGTGAAGTTTCAAGTGAATATTTCCCTGACCATGTTGGAGAATGGTACTTGAACCTCACTTCAACATCAGGCGCTGCAGGTTCTTTGATGTTGACAGTTGGCCATGGTGAAATGGAGAGTCTAGAACTCGATGCCTCGAAGACTTCCATTACTGCTGATGAACATGTATGGATTAACACGACCCGTATCGATATCCGTGGAAACCGATTACCAGTTCTTCTCCAAAACGAAAACTGGCTACAGACTCAAGATGGTCAATTGCTGATTGGAGCACCAGCAATATGGACTCCAACATCACGTGGTGCAAAGGTGATCGAAGCATATTACGAAACTATTTCTTCACAAATCACCATTACGGTCCAAGAAGGTGTAATTGTTTCTTTGATTCTCATCGTTGACAACAATGTTTCAAATTGGGAATCGTTTGACATTACGGCTGATGATCTTCTCGATGTTAAAGTCAAGGCATACGACCAGAAAGATAACCGGTGGACTATATCTGCGAACTGGACCATCACCCATTCAGAATGGAGTTCACAATCCGCACTTGAGCAACTTCTAGGTGATGAAACAACCTTTGTTCCATACTTCGCATCAACCGAACCTTATTTGATTACAGCAACATATGATGATGGTTTCCTTCTACACGAAGTCGGTATTAACGTCACTGTATCACATGGTGACTTGAATTCAGTTCTTGTGACTGCTATAGGTTCAGATGGGGCGACAAACACAGAGTTTGATATGACGGCAGATGAATATATTGACTTCGGTTCCGAACTTTCGGATTTGGATTCTAACTCGATTGATTCGTCGATATTGTCTTGGTATTTGACCAACCTTGACTCGGGTGAAGTTGAACTCATCACTGATTCACTCCTCAATAGTAACATGCGATGGGAAGCCTCACTTACTGGTAATTGGAGTATTTCTGCTTCTGTTATCAGCAATGCAGGTTACAACATCAGTGATAGTGTGACTATGATTGTTCACCATGGTGAGGCGATTATTATCTCGGCTGACCTTGATACTGCTGCACAAACCGCTGGTGGCGAAATTTCAGTGACTATTACAGGGCAAGATGCCGATGGTAACTCATTCCCACAACTTGTGGAATGGTCAGAAAAAGGTGTTCGTGTCGAGAATATCACAGCAAGCCAAGATGAAGGCTCATATGTCTATACTGCAACAATTGCTGGGGCGCATACTTTGAATTTCTCAGCAGGAACTGTAGAGAATTGGGCAAATATTTCTGTTGCTCCGAAGAATGTTGTTCATTCACTCACGATTGAGTTATCTTCGGAGTCCATTGACCAATTGGGCAGTTTCACAGTAACAGTCAAGGCATTCGATGTCTATCTCAACCCGATTCCGATTCCATCGAGTGCAAATGTCGATGCAACTGGGCGTGCAGAAGTGTTGAATCAAGGGCAAGGTGTTTGGAAGATTATCTCCCTCGATGATGGTCAACAGACCGTTACAATCACTGCCGGAACGGTTTCCGAAGAACGAACGATTGAGATCATAGGAAATGTAGGTGGTTTCTTCCAAGCAGGAGGTACTCTCTACTATGTTGGTGCAGTTCTAATCGCTATTGTGAGTCTTGTTATTATCGGATTGCTTGTATCAACGCTACGTGGCGGAGATGCAGATTATGATGACGATGAAGATTATTCATATGACGACGATGAAGATGATGCGCCATCTGGTCCTGCTCCAGGACCAAGTGGTCAAGCACCTAATGCGAAGTCAGTTCCGGAAATTGAACCCGAGGTCGAAGACAAATCTTGGCAAGTTGAACATCGTGTTGACGATGATGGTACCGAATGGGCCGAAGATGAAAACGGCATCTGGTGGTACCGACAAGAAGGCGATAGGGAATGGGGCGAATGGACGGAATAATCCGCCATATCTTTGATAGATGTTGAAGGTCAAGGTGATATTATGCAAACCTTTAGTGAACTTCGGACAAGCATGTTATGCATGCTTTGTATTGTTTTGTTTACGTTTCATGGACTCAATCCAGCCGTCACCTCATCTTCACTGGATGATGACCAACTTCTCGCTCGAGCTGGAACACCCGTTCGAGTGGAAGTCATTGCTGATTTGGCCACTCTTTCGGCTGATGAGGTCACGATGTTTACTGCGGAACTGTATGATTCTGTGAATAATCTTGCAACAGGAGATGTAACCTGGAGTTGTTCAAATGGTTCAATTTCTTCGGAGGGAATGTTTTACCCTTGGAGTACAGGATTGATCACCATTGAAGCATTCCATAATGGCTTGGTTGGTTCACTCAATGTAACAGTAACAGCAGGTGTTGGCCAATCTCTTGATATCACAAGTGTGAATGCTTATGCACTGGTCCCAGTCTCTCTTTCTGCAAATCTTCTTGATGCCCGTGGTAATGCTCAATCATCTCCAAATGCTGTATGGACCGTTGATGGAATCTATGCTGGTGTTGGAAATCCTTCATGGACACCTCAAGATGTGGGGGATTACGTTGTTCGTGCTCGTCTTCACCAAATGGAGCATGTTTCAACAATAGTGGTCACTGCGGGAACTCCATATGAATTTATTTTCGACGAAGGATTACAAGTTCGTAGTGGACATTCTCTCCTTATCAAACCTAAACTACTCGATATCAACGGCTTTGAAATGAATATTACCGATGCCGGTAACCGCATTTGGACTGTTGAAAATGGTAGCATCATTCCTTCTGGTTGGTTCACCGGTTCTCACCCTGGATACTGGAATTTAAGTGTTGCAGCAGGAAATATAACTGGCTCAGGAAAGATACGGGTCGTACCTGCCGATGCAGCCCTTTCTCAAATTATGGTTGTATCCGAAGATCAAACTTTCACAGCAGGAACATCGTATGAACTTACTGCAATGCGTACAGATTCACAGGGGTATACCGGTACATTCACACCACTACTAGAAAACTTCAGCGTGACCAGTGGAGGATTAGCTTCAATCAACGATGCAGTCTATTGGACACCAGGTGCAATGGGGATGCACGAACTTCGTGTTGTCGATGACGATGTGATTTCAACTCTCATGGTAGAAGTGGTTCATGGTAATGCGATTGACACCTCTCTTCAACTCACGTCTTCTATGAACTTGGTGGCTGGAGAACAAAGCACAGTTATATTCACAGCCATCGATGTTGTTGGCAATCAATGGATGGCGAATAGTTCTTTATCGATGGTGAGCGGAAACGATTCTCAATACATTGGATACGATGGTTATGCAACAATCACTCCACAACAAACTATGACATGGAGAATTGAAGGTTCTTGGTACGATTTGACGACAGATACTCGATTTGAATCGATATTTCAAATGCAGTCACAACCTGGGCGATTGGCCTTTATTCAATTGAACGGCGAAGGTACAATTTTGCCATCAGATACCGCCTTATCGCTTGAACCGTTGTTTTTTGATGCTTATTCTAATCCTCTCAATGAAATTGGGTTGAATTGGACTGTTGATGGTTTAGATGCAACAGTAGATATTCTTCTTTCAGACCTTCATTGGATTCCAACAGAGGTTGGAGGACATGAAATAAGAGCAAATGCCGATGGGGTTTTCGCTACAATTCGACTGACGGTCGTTACCGGTGAGGCTCGAAATTTGATCACCAATATGGAAGATGGTTTGACTGTTCAAGCTGGAGTTGCGAGTGAACTGTTTATTCAAACAATTGATGCACATGGAAATCTTGCACCTTCAACCAATATCACAACCACATTAGAAAATCAATACGGCACATTACAAGCCTCTTCATCTGGAAATGGTTATTGGGATTTGATTGGTCAAATCTCTGGAACTTACACCCTTGAACTCGTTCAAGATGGAGCAGTACACAGCATTCTACTTACCGTTGAACCCGGTGAGGCTGTGAGACTCGTATCTTCTATCGAAGACCAAAGTATTGCTCAAGGTGATACCATTCTCCTTAGGGTTCAAGGCGTTGACATTTTTGATAATATTGTCGAGGTTGACGCAGAAAATACGACTGTAAGTTGCACTTCAGGTCCGGCAGAGCATGTGACTTCTGACACTTGGGAATTGGATGCTTCCACAGCCGGAAATGACCGGTCTTGTAGCATCCTTTGGAGTGGCCTCATTTCTCAAAATCACTTTGATGTAGAAGCAGTACTACTTGGAGGGGCAGTAGGTTCAACCAACACTGCTATGGGTCTCGGTATATTTTTGCTAACACTCATCCTTGTCACCTTAGTTGTCTTGGTTCGTCGAGCGAATCAACAAGAAAATGAATGGGTCGAAGATGCATTTGAAGATGACGAATATGAAGATGAATATGACGATGAGTCTAGCGATGATGAAGACACATCAGAGGCCACCGCTGCGGAAGAAAAAGAAACTGAATCATCAGATACATCGGGAATCCTAACTGATGAATTACGTGCCTCCCTTGCTAAACAGGCAACAGAAGTCGGTGTTATGCAAGCAGCACCAGGTACCGAACAAGGGTCAAGTGGTTGGTACGTAGATGTAAGCAGTGAAGTCCAATATTGGAACGTCGGTGCTGATGGTTCTTGGACACGGGGCGAATAGAGTGTCAAACTCAACGCCTCTTATGGATTCAGATGACTTGAAGCAAACATTATGGCTTCTACCAATTGTTGCTTGTTGGCAAGGTAATTCACTTATTTCACTATTCACAAGTGAATTCGTTTATCCCTTGATGAATCTAAGTCTTCTGTTCAGCCTTTTCTTTGGCTAATCACTCCTCTTCGAGGATATAATTTTCAAACGTCGTGATGAATTCATCAATGTCGACAAAGCCATCGTTGTTGATGTCTGCTTTATGGAAAATTAATCTTGACTCATCATTGTTGAAATTGAAGTCCAGTGACTCCAAGGCATGTTGGAACTCGCTGAGTGTTAGGTGATTTTTACCACCAAGGTCTGCGGCGTGGAAGACTGCAATCCGTCGGTCATGTTCCGATTTACTTGGGTTTGTGAATTGTTTTCGGAAGGTCTCAAAAGGAGTTTCACGAGGGTGTGCATGTTTCTTCCCGTAGCCATAGTAGGTGGCCACGCCAATGATAATTGCAGCACCAGCACCAATAAACGCCTTTTCTCCCATCAATAAAATAAGTACAATTCCTGCAATGATTCCCCAGATTTGGATGAATGGATAGAACGGCCCTTTGTAGGTTGGTTCATACCACTCCAGATTAGTTTTTAGTTGACGTAAGACGATCACGCACGAGTTAATGACGATGAATACCATGATTTGGAATCCAGAAGCAAGTTTAGCAACATCGTAAACTGGTAAAAAGATAATTGCAAAAGCCATCATAAAACCTGTAACGATAATGGCCCAATGCGGAGTTTCCCACTTTGGGTTCAAATCTTCGAATAATTGAGGTAACAAACTGTCTCGAGACATGGCAAAAAGATATCGAGACGATGCCAAAATTCCTGCCAAAGCCATCGAGGCCATGGTAAATATCGCAAGAAGGGCAGCCAAGAGACCAACCGTTTGGCCACCTACATGTGTGGCGAAGATGTAAATCGGGTCTTGAGCAGAATGGCCATCATGAATCCACCACTGGTCCGGTAATGCAGCCATCAATACATAGGCGACACCTGCATACAACAAGGTCGCAAACAGTAGTGACAAATACATTCCATTCGGGAGATTCTTCCCGGGATTTTTTATTTCGCCAGCAATTGCAGCAACTTTGGTGACTCCTGCATAGGCTACAAAGACAAGTGCTGCAGTTTCTGCCAAGAGTAGCGAATCAGCCTCAAATGCCGCTTTACCTGGTCGCAATAGATCCGTGGAGTCCATGAATAAAGCAGCAATCGAAAGTAAAAGGAGGAACACAACGGCTGAACCAACAATTGGTCCTTGAATGGATTTTATTTTTTTGACGCCAAGAATATTAATCACGACCACCAAAACTAAAACTGAGAGTGAAACATTAATTGTATTGAATTCAAGGTCAAAAAAGGATGTAAAAGCATACATGTATGCTGAGAGTCCAATCAGGGCAAAGGCAGCCTTGAGTAGGAATGAAGCCCACAATCCTAACCCAGTAATGGTTCCAATCAGAGGTCCGTAGGTTCGTTCGACATACACGTATGTACCTCCAGATACCGGTAAGGCTGATGCCATTTCCGATTTGGAAATTGCGCCAGGTAGTACGACTGTTGCGGCAAGTACGTAGGCTAACCACATTCCATCCCCCATTAACTCTGCAGCCATTGAGGGCAAAACAAACAGGCCAGAACCGAGCATTGCCGAAAGTGAAATTATGATTACGCCGGATAATCCGAGTGTACGCTCAATTCCTTTTCCAACATTCCCCATAGCGCCTTTCAGGTCACCTTTGAGTATTTTTCCGGCTGTATCAATTGGCATCCTCAATCCCCGAAATACGACATAGAATGTCTATTGATTTGAGTCGAAACGACTAAAGCATATATTTTCTTGTATTATTTTACTTCAAAAGGTGTCGGAATACGGGGTTTACTCTTTCTGCGGTGCTTTGGCAATGACCTTCATTTCAACGGCAATCGGTGTAGGAAGGGCGCGAATGGCGAGTGTTGTCCGAGTTGGTCCAACTTGGCCAAGAGTTTCAGCCCAGACCTCATTGTAGCCTTGGAAGTCTCTATCCATATCGACTAAGAACGATGTGACGTCAAGAACATCGTTAATCGAACCGCCTGCTTCTTCAAGAATTCGTGAGATATTGTTGATGACTGCATGAGTTTGGGCTTTAATATCATAATCCAAAGCCTTTCCACTTTCATCATGTATTGGACCACCGGGTATTGCATTGGTCCCTGGTTGACGTGGGCCTACACCGGAGAGATATAGCAAATCTCCAACACGGCGCGCATGTGGGTAAGCGCCAACAGGTTTTGGAGCAGCCTCGCTGTTGACTGAATCTTCACTCTCAGTTGGCTCCCACAAAGCAGGTCCATTCTCATGAACCTCTTCTGTTGGCGTTTCCAAACTTGAGGATTCGCTCTCTTGAGTTTCCATTTGCTCACTATCCAATACATTTCGTTCACCAGCGAAGTATTCAACATCATCTTCATCATATTCGATATCACCTGCACCAGATGGTGTCGGGTCAAGATGAACAACTGCCCCTCCAGCACCGTGCAATGCTTCGTAAGCAAGTACTTCTCCAGTCAAGTTATTCCGGTTGTTATTCATTCCAGAAAGCCACCACATCGGTTTGAATGCTACGACTTTATTGACTCGGATTTGCCGATGAATCGTACGGGATAACTGACCGACATCTTCGAGTCGCCCTTCGCCTAAAAGCTCGAGAATCTTCCGATTCCATTCATCATCTTTGAGTGAATGAATGCGGTCATCCTTTGGTTCAATCGATTTGGTAAACATTCGGTTAGAAAGTGACATTGCAGTGATTGCGATGGCCTTTCTTCCGGTTGCCTTGACGACATCCATACATGCTTTTGCAAGAACTGTTGTTTCAGCACGATTTGCATAGACATTCGAAGAAACTATGACAGCAGGAATTGCGTTTTCTGGATTGAGCAATTTGAGTGCAACAACAGAGCCAACATCGATGGGGAATCCGTGGTAGGCAACCGTTCTACTTTTGAGGCCACGCTTTTCATTTGATTCATTCCAAGCGTGTGCAAACTTTTCATCGATGTTGAACGAATAAGGAATCGAACCCAAATCGTGGAAATCATGGTCGACCATTACCCATTCGGGATTCGGGTCAGCGATGATTTGGTGTCCAATGATACTTGGCCAAGTGGTTGAATATATGATGAGAAGGTCTGCTTCACTGTCCTTGATACGCTGTGCAGCGGCATCATATGCCGCGCGCAATCGACCCCAACCTTCGTTTTGTTCAGGAGCCAAAACCGTATGCGGGTGAACTGGAACGATGTAAGAACCAATTAATTCACCATCACTCATTCACTCACCTCCTTATGGTCTCTAACAGGCCATTCGACAATGGCGTTCCCTGTGCCAATGATGGTGCCATAGCCATGGAGAATTCCTGGATAAGTGGGGACATCAAGTGTTGAAAGGAGCCACGAAAGCCCACCACCATCACTTTCTGCGATAGCTTGTTCAGTGAATTCCGGCATTTCATCAAGAATTCGCTGTGCTTGCCCAGTACGGAAATATTCGATCATCCGCATGTCCCACAAATGCATTGCATGACTGGTAATGTGCTCTTTACTCATATCTTCAGGTATTGCTGATTCTGTAGTGAAATGACGATGTGAGAGTGAATTACTTGCAATGACAACAACTTTTTTTCCACTTGCAAGAATTGCCTCACGGGTAACTCGTCCCAATTCAATCATCATTTCTTGCATAACTTCGACCGAGTAATAATCGCGAGAACGGTTGCTTGAAATTACTACTAAGGGCTTATCCCAAGCAGGATTGAACATATGTCCAGTGGTAATCGTACCGTAATCGACACGGAAATCTGGATTTTCCATCATTTTAACAGCCAAACCAGCCTCAGCAGCGCGGTCGTGAATTTGTTGAGTGAGTTCGACATCAATATCGAGGTCGTAGTGGTAGCGGAACAGATTTGGAAACACCGGGTCGACGGAGAGATTCTTGAATTTAGGCAGCCCAAGGAAATGGGTTCCGACATAGGTTTGCCAGTGCGGAGAAAGCAGAACAATAGCATCATAGTCGACTCCAGCAAGAGATTCTCGTAGTCGTTCATAGCCCCAACGTAACTGTTCCCAACCACCTTCGGCAATGGGCTCATTTTGCGGAGGATTCTCTGCGTAGACCAAGTGAGGCGGGTGAGGGGCTAAACAACCTGCGACAATTTCACCCTTCGACATGAATGAACCGAAGCATCGGGGGATTATATCGGCATCGGAGAATCCACCTTCACAGCAGTTCCAGCCCGAACCCTCAAACAAGTCCTCCACTTGGAACTACCATGGACGAGGATAAGGCGGAGTTGGAAGTCAAAATCGATGCACCATTCCTAATCCGTGCCTTAGATTTTGAGACTGGCCTGAAACATATCATGGCCCCTGCATTTCTTGGCGTAACCCTTGGAGGTATTTGGGAAGCATTCGTGATGCCACATGTCGGTGAAATCCAACTGCCAAATCCGATTCACGGTGCCTTTTTCATCAGTATTCTTCTTTCACCGTTGTTGTACCGTCTTCTTCTTGATGACGAACCCTCGCGATGGAAAGAATACACCCTTGGCCTTTCGAGTTTAGGATTTTTGTTTTGCATGATATGGCTTTCAGGATGGGGCGCAATGTTTTGTGGCGGCTATGGCGCTTTACTGGTTTGGGTCTGGATATGCACCGATTGGGGCCGTTACCAACTACCACCGTTCCGATATGGCCTATGGCATGCCTTAGGAATCAATTTAGGTGCCTTTGCAGGCGGCGTGTTGACCTTCACACAATTATAATCAAGAAGTGTAACTTTCTTCATCGCTCGGGAACTCTCCTGAACGCACATCCTGACAATAGTTTTTGATAGCGCCATCAATTTCTTCTGCCAAGTTGAGATAGCGTCGAAGGAAACGTGGCGAGAAGTCCATTGTGATACCAAGTAAATCATGCAACACCAGTACTTGTCCGTCACAATCTGGACCTGCGCCAATACCGATGGTTGGAATGGTGATGGCTTGACTGACTTTCAAGGCCAATTCTCGTGGTATTTTTTCAAGGACAATAGCAAAGCAGCCCGCCTTTTCAAGCAGTTTTGCATCCTCGATCAATTTTTCAGCCTCATCGTCTTCTTTCGCTCGAACAGTATAGGTTCCGAATTTGTAAATTGATTGGGGTGTCAGCCCTAAGTGTCCCATTACGGGAATCCCAGCGGTGAGGATTCGTTCGACGGATTGAAGGATTTCAGCACCGCCTTCAAGCTTTACAGCATGGCCTTCTGATTCTTTCATAATTCTAATTGCTGATTCCAAAGCGATTGCAGAATTTCCTTGGTATGTTCCAAACGGCATATCGACCACAATCAACGCTCTATCAACAGCGCGTTGAACACATTGTGCATGGTAAATCATATGCTCAAGAGTAATAGGGACAGTGGTGACTTGTCCAGCCATCACATTTGATGCCGAATCGCCAACCAAAATGACATCGACACCGGCTTGGTCAACCAGTTTGGCCAACGAATAATCGTAAGCCGTTAACATCGTGATTTTTTCACCAGCGCGCTTCATCTCTTGGAGCGTGTGCGTGGTGATTTTCCTCGCTTGGCTGTGAACCGACATGGTTGTGCGACGGTCAAGTTTGTTTTGAAACCCTCGCCGGAGAATTTTATTCTTCTTCACCCATCGATACGTGGTGAACAAGTTCTTCAACAGCCTCTTCAATCGTATCGCACGCAAGCATTTGTTGCTTTGCTTCCAGTTCATTCAGGACTAATGCAGCGACTGTATAGGATGAATAGGGGCTCTCATTGACTGAATTACGAACTCGGTCGTTGATCCATTGTTGCAATACATCTTCCTCTATTCGAAGAAGAGTTCCAATACGTGTCAGTACATGATTCAAGATATCTTTGAGAATCTCTTGCAATTCAACGGAAGTTTCCTCATTGTGAGGATGGTATTCTACTTCACCACTGATGTAGAGTTTCGAGTGACCTACATCTTCAGGAATTAATTCGAGCAGAGTCTGCAAGTCGGGGAAAATGCCATCTTCTTCGACATGAGATTCAAACATTGGATGATTCATCGGTGGTAATGCAGGCGCAATCACTTTGCGAACCGTGAATTTTCGACGTCCAACAATTTGGATGAAGTGATTGCTGCCCTTGGTTTCGTGATGCAATATTTCGACTTCACATCCATGTTGTCGGGGCCCATCCCATGAGTTGGTTGGTTCAAAAGGGTCATTCATCACGAGGCCAAAATTCTTCTCATCCAACAGGCAATCATCGAGCATTTGTCTATAACGAGGCTCAAAAACCCGTAATTCTTGGACCTCGCCGGGCATTAAGACCATGGGTAAAACAAATAACGGCAACACTTCCATGATTCAAAATCACCCCTCTTACTTTTGAAGATATGTTTGTCAAACTGAATCTTCGTTTTTAACACAAACATTCGTCATCTCGGAAAAAAAATCCAAAGACCACTGGCCACCTTCTCGCCCGACTCCGGAATTCTTGACGCCACCAAAGGGTGTGCGCAAATCGCGATGGAGCCATGTATTTACCCAGACAATTCCCGTGTCAATTTTTGCTGAAAACTCTCGCCCACGTACCAAGTCATCGGTCCAAACTGAACCTGCAAGGCCGTATTCAGAAGCATTGACCATTTCCAGTGCTTCCGATTCAGTGCTGAATGTATGCAGAGTCACCATCGGCCCGAATATTTCTTCGGTAGCACAGCGAGATGTGTGAGGTAGATTTCCGACAACGGTCGGTTGCAAAAAGGCACCAATTCCTTGAGGTCCATTGAATCCAGTCATTTTGCGAGTTCCACCAGTCAGAATAGTCCCTCCTTCTTCAATTGCTAAATCAATATATGATTCAACTTTCAGTAGATGTTCAGGCGAGATAACCGAACCCATGGTTGTGTGTTCATCCATCGGATCGCCGATTTTTATTGCATTTACCTTCTCGATAAACCGGCGCGTAAATTGTTCTACGATACTCGCATCAATGAAGATTCGAGAGCCACAGAGACAGACTTGTCCCGAATTGGTAAATGCAGCACGAACTGCACCATCAACCGCTTTGTCAAGATCCGCATCTTTCAATATAATCGTTGCATTTTTACCACCCAACTCCAGTGATAACTTCTTGAACATCGGCGCAGCAGTACGAGCAACGATTCTTCCAGTTTCGGTACCGCCAGTGAAGGAAATCCCCTTGATTTTAGGATGCTCAAGAATTGCTTGTCCTACTTCGGGCCCTAAACCGTGAACGAGATTAAATACGCCGTTTGGCAATCCAAGTTCAAGTAAAGTTTCAGCCAAAAGGTTAGCAGTGAGCGGTGTAATTTCACTTGGTTTGGCGATGATCGTATTGCCCATGAGAAGTGCAGGTGCTACTTTCCAAGTCAACAGGTATAGTGGAAGATTCCAAGGGGTAATCAAGCCAACTGTTCCAACGGGCGAACGGTGAACATAATTCATTGCATCTTCCATTTCGAATGTCATCTCTGTCTGTTGTCGACCAAAAGAAGCGAAAAATCGAAAATTGCTAACCGAACGTGCCGCATCGACTCGACGGGCCAATGCGATTGGTTTGCCTGTATCCATTGATTCGGTATGGGCAATCTCTTCAGTTTTCTTCTCAAGAGCATCTGCGATTCGGTCCAACCAATCTGCTCGTTGTTCTAATGTCAAGGCAGTCCAAGCAGGTTGTGCGGATTGAGCAGCAGATACAGCGAGTTCAACATCAGCAGATTGTGAACGAGGGATCGTAGCAATACATTGCGCAGTTGCAGGATTGTAGTCCTCTAATGAACCACCATCGAGAGCATGAGCAAATGAACCGTCGATGAAATTCTGGATGTCAAGCATGTTCACACCTCGACATCATACAACCAACGGTCTTGGTCAGGGTCCCATTCGTCCCATGTTGGTAACGTTTCCAGTTGTGGCAAGTAGCGTTCGGGAACGATGCCTGGAACAATGAATGCCTTTTGACGGTGCAAGGGATAGGGATTGCGCAAATCAATACCCAAGACGCCTAAGACGGCACGTGCAACATACCACATGGCCTGTGAATTCCATCCGTGAGCAATTTTGACAACAATTCCCAAGCCTTTGGGGTAATCTGGATGTTCGATTGCAAGTCCGAGCAGTCCATCAGCCCCTTCTTTTGCAATGACCTTGCCACCCCCAGCTTTGAGTACGGTCGAATCAAGTCGATTGAAACCACCAACTAAATCTGGACTTCGAACCATTGCTTCCCAAATCCAATCTTTGTCCTTATCTCGGACCAAACCGGCATAGATTTGTGCAAGTTCTGCTACAGTATTGGATACAGTAGGGAGTCCACATCCATCCTTTGCAATTCGTAATGGTTTCCAATCTTGTCCAAGATAGGTCCGTAATTCGACCATGTATGCATCGAAGACTTCGTGTGTCGGCAATGTGTATCCTGCTCGATTCCATCCTTTCTTGCGACACCCATGAAGAATTGCTGCGTGTTCTCCTGAGCATGTGTGGAACCACCGGCGAGGCCGACGAACTTGACGGCCAAATTGAATGAGAGGGACATCTAATGGCGTGAGCATGAGTGGCCATTCTTCCTCCGAAAGGAGCGATTGAGCAGCAGCAACGTGCTCGGTATCTCCATTATGGGATGCAACGGCAATCGCCTTTTGCTCCCAAGAAGCATCTTTCAGTTCTTCAGTAAAGGCCTTGAGCATAAACGGTTTCATCATTGAGCGACCATAACACAACACATTTCCACCAAAGGAATGAATCACTTCATCACCATGTGACCAAGCGATAGCACCGTGAATGGTAGTCTCAGAAACACCGTTTCTACGGTAGTCTACCAAGGGTTCCCATGCAACTTCACGCCCAGTTGGAATCCCTTCGACTTTTTCACCGAGTGGTGAATCTGGAAACAGTGAACTCCCTGGTTTGCCCGGTTCAACTGCTGAAGGAGTATCGTGTTTAATTGCCACAATATCACCTCGATTCAAGCAGTTGTTCGACTCGAGGCACAACCTGCTTCATGTAAGCAGTCATGTCTCGACACACTCGGTCAGAGTCGTGGTTAAAGAAATCAAACCAAGCCATAATACGGTCTTCTGGATGAAATCTCTCAATGATTTGTTGGGCGACCTCTTCGACGTTTCCGATTAAGGCATTTTGGGCTGCGTTTTCTACTTTCGATGGGTCAATGGTTCCTTCCAAAGCATTCCAATATGCGCCAAGGGCTGCCTTTGCTTCTCTTTTTGCCGATGCACTTTGCTGTTCGGAAGACAATCCTTCTTCTGCATTGAGGAATACGAAAGAGGTTCGTGGCATATCACTTCGTTTCCATGCTCCACCTGCTGAATGGAATACTTCTCGCATGCGGTCGTGCGTTGCGTCGATAATTTCAGGTTTTGTGATTGATAGGTTGAACACTTTGACAGGTAAGATCGTATTGAGGAATACCTGTGCTTTCGGGTCATGGGTACCTGCAACCATGACTAACAAGTCTCGACGGAAGTTCTGTGGAATAATTTTCAAATCTTCGAACACATAGCGTTTAGGGATTTTAATTTCATCTGGAACAGATTCCAAGTTCTCAAACTCAACCGCTGCGTTCTGAACCTTTTCCCAATCTTCATCGCTACGGAAATTATCCCGACGAAGAACGGTTGAATGAGTCATGTCGGAATTGACAACATCTCCCCGCAAGAGTCGCAAAAAGATATCTCCTGCTTCCATGAAAATCTGTCCGCGCAGCGCTGGCCAAGCCGCTTCTTCAATTGAATTCCGAGGGATAATTCCGTATGGTCGAGCCATGAATTCAAATCTCCCTGCTGAAAACCCAACATGGAGTTTACGATTCTCATCCGGATTGAGTCCATGTAATTGAAGTGTATTGGCGATTCGTTCGGCTTGAGCAATCGGCCCACCAGAGGCTAATATGGAGACTACTGCACTTCCAATCTCAATAGATTGTGTTCTTCGAAATGATTCCATTGCCAATTGCGGAAAGTCAGTGCAAAGCCCAACTTCACCCAACCAATGTGGGACTACTGGTTTTGAATTTGATTTTTGAATCTCAGTCGATAAATGGGCTTGAGCAAGCCATCCTACACCAAACCCGAGTTTGTCTGCACACTCGAGTTGCTGAAAATAATTTGCAAACATTTCTTGCTCGTTGGGAATCAAACCCGTTGAATCCGGAGTTTGACTAATTGAGAAGAAAATGTCATGCTCCATGGGTGGCACCAATCCTTCCAGTCGAAACCACATCATAACGAGTGTGGCGATTTGGGTTGGTCACTGCTAAGTTTTTTGCCGCTTATTAGTGGTGTTGAAATCAGCGAGGTCTTCGATACGCTGACGAACGGCTAATGGCGTCGGCAAGCCTACATGAAGGAAGGAGTGAAGGCAATCTGAAAGATGCAACATCGCCGTTTCATAATCTTCGGTGATTTCTGCGATATCTGCAAGTCCCCAACGTGCGACCAGTTGTCCAGATAAGTCTTCAAGTTCGACTGAAAGATTGAGTGATTGCTCATACATATCTTTAGCAGCAGCAAAATTACCAATCGTTGCTTGGGTATGGGCCAAATCTGCCAAAGCCTCAACTTGTGCTTCTTCATCTTTCATTTGCATGGCAAGTTCAATGCGTCTGGTGCCATGAACCAATGCATTATCATGGTCGTTTAATTTCTTTGAACAAGTTTCAAGAACAGCAAGGCCATATGAAATCCCATTCAAATCGTCGATGCTTTCTCGAAGGCGTAGTGAGCGTGCGGCAAATGTCTGTGCTTCTTCAAACTCGTCTTTACTCAAATGCATCAAAGCGACATGGTGAGAAATCGCTGCGGCCAACGGAATACCCCCCTCCAACTCTTCAGATTTCGCACCTAATTCTGCAAAAACATCAACGCTACTTCCAACATGTTTGAAATCTTCAAAATCGGCCCAACCACGCTCTAAGTCGTCTGTTGCGTTGGCTTTGGCATGTTGGAGTAAGCGTTCAGCAAGATCTGAGTCTTTCAACTCCAATGCCAAGGGCATCAATCGAAGAGCAAGTGCTGTATTGATGTCATCCATCGCTCCACCAGATGTTAGCATGTCGAGAATTCGGCGAGCTTGTTCAGCATCCACTTCTCCGTCCATATCTGTGCGCTACCTCTTCGCGTCAAGAACCTATGTGTTTACTTTGCTCAAAGTTAAAATTTGATAACCCGAACAGTATACCATTCATTATGGGAGACTACAATGGATATTTGCAAGGATTGAGTCTTGCAGCAATTCTAATCCTTGCACCCATTGCATTCCAATCACTTTTGACCGACGATACTGAAGTCGTCTTTGTCTTCGTTCCGGGTGATAATGAAACTACAACGGTATACATCGAGAATAATACGACGAGTGATGATGCACGGAACACGGAATTAGACCGTTCCGAAGTGGCCCGTATTGCCACCTTTAACATCAAGGTATTCGGTGAAACTAAAATGAGTAAACCCGCAATTATCGATGTTCTTGTGGACACTGTTCTACAGTATGATTTAGTTGCTGTACAAGAGATAAAAGACATCGACCAGACAGTACCTCATGATTTTCTTGATGCGTTGAATAACAAATCATTTTCCCCATGGGACATGGTTCTTAGCCCTCGTAGCGGATTACAAGAAGATGACCAATCTTCTCAAGAACAGTACGCTTTTTACTACAATACTTCGGTTTTCCGTTCAATGGGGAATGGAACTTTGCACGATGACAGCGTTGATGATTCATTCCAAAGAGAACCATTCATCGCCCAATTTGAATTACTTGACCAGAATGGAACAGGTACTGGTTTTGATTTGAGTCTCGTTACCATTCACACCAAACCCGCAGCAGCGTTGAGCGAAATCAATGCATTGCCTCAAGTCGTCGATACTTATCTTGAACAACATCCCAATGAATCGGAAATAGTGATACTTGGTGATTTCAATGCGGCTTGTTCCTATGTCTCCTCAAATGAGTTATCGAATTCACCATTGGCACATTCCAATTACACATGGCTGATAGAAAATAATGTAGATACAACGGTTTCGGACAGTTATTGTGCCTACGACCGAATTGTGACAAACGGTGACCTTGATGGTCGATTGGTCGGAACTTGGGGCGTAGATACTTCTTTTTCAGACAGTGATGTTTCGGACCACTATCCGGTGTGGTTTGATATCAAAAAGTAATCAGATACCTCGCAATCGACCACCGTCGACAGCAAGACTGACACCTCGAATACCACTTGATGCAGGGAGTGCGAGGAAGGTAATGGCTGATGCAGTTTCTAGTGGTTCAATCAATCGTTCAATTGGAACTTGACTCATCCATCCGTGATGCACATCTTCGATACTTTTTCCAGTCCTCTGATTGATAGAGGATGCAAGAGAGCCCAACCGTTCAGTGTTGGTGAAACCCGGCAAGACATTGTTGATGGTAATACAAGGTGGAAGTTCACGGGACAAACTCTTGGCCCACGATGCCATTGCTCCACGAAGTGTATTGGAAAGACCAATGTTTGGAATTGGTTCCTTGACCGAAGTGGAAATAATTTGGATGATACGCCCATATCCTTCTTCTTCCATTGAGGGGACAAGTAATTGCGTCAAGGTATGGGCTGCATGGAGATGACGTTTGAAAGGGGCTTCAAAATCTTCGATAGAATTACCGAGTAAGGGGCCACCAGGAGGTCCACCTGCGTTATTGATCAACACATGAACCGGTCCACGTTGTTGAAGTAATTTTGTTATTGCCGGTTCAAGTCCAGCCGTGTCTTCAAGGTCGAGAGCGAGTGATGCATGCTCACCATCTCCAAGTCCGGCTAATTCATTGCAAAGAATTGCCAAAGCATCACCGCTTCGAGCACAAACGGTAACGTTTGCACCTGCTTTTGCCAGCATTTTTGCTGTAGCAGCACCAATTCCCTTACTTGCTCCACATACCAATGCATGCTTACCAACAAGGGCGTTGGTCGAATACGGATAGTCGCTACCGAGGAGGTCCATGTATGGGGCAGAAGGTACCCCCTCAAAGGCTCTTCCGTTCTTCAAAGCCAGTCAAGAATCGCATCCAATTCGACTAACCAATCATCAGATGCAACATCTATAATCGAGTAATGGTCTCCGGGAAGCCATAGCTTTTGCACATCGATGTCTTTTGCGGACATTATACGAGCATAAGTTTCGGATTGCTCCTTTGGAACATCTGTATCACTTTCTCCATGGATGAGTAAAACTGGTACGAGCGGTGGATGGTCGATTGGATTCAATTGACTCCACAGTGTAGAATTATCTTCGGGACTGCATCCAATCCATCGTCGAACAGCATCTCCTTCATCAGAAAGTTTCGAATGGTCAGCGCCGATTAAATCTGTGATTGGGGCTTGAGCGATGACCAACCAAGGCTTTCGCTCAGCTTTCGCTGCCAACAGAAGTGCGAGATGCCCTCCGGCTGAATGTCCCATTACCATTGAGCGTGTGATGTCAATACCGGGCAGAATAGCAAGTTGACCCCAGGCGCGCAAGACATCTGAAATCGTATCCATCCAAACACCCTCATCGCCATCACTCCAACCTTTGAATTCGATATTCCAAGCAGCAACACCTGCTTCAGCAAGATCTTGAGCAATTGGCTTCATCAGTTCACTGGTCCATGATTTATTCCAAAAGCCACCATGGATAAGCATGACGCATGGAATTCCTACATCATTCTGGTAAGGCGATGGGTCATCAGGCATATACAAGTCTGCAAATTGCCATTCTTCCGCTCCCCATTGCATGCGGTCGACTGCCATATTCAAATGGTACAGGACACCATCTATCACCCTTACTCCTTCTTTGATGAATACAACAATTGAAGTGGGGATGCTGAGTGAGTAAATTATGGGCAATCCATTAGATATTGAATTTGAAGATATGAACGGCGAACTGACCACTTTACGTGCCCTTGGCGATTCAAGTAATGAGCAATGGATTGTCGTGAATGTCGCAAGTGCTTGTGGATTTACCAAACAATATACGCAGTTACAAGAAACTTCAGTTTTGGATGGAATCACTGTTGTAGGTTTCCCCTGCAATCAATTTGGAGCCCAAGAGCCAGGAACTCATCAAGAAATATGTGACTTCACCTCTGCGGAATACAATGTGACCTTTCCATTGATGGCAAAACTCGAGGTAAAAGGTGAGAATCAGCATCCACTCTTCACCGAACTCAGCCAATCGACAGGTTCTGACGAACACACTGGAGATATCCGATGGAATTTTGAAAAGTTCCTCGTCTCAAAAGACGGTACAATTGCTCGTTTCTCATCGCGAGATTTACCTTCAGATATGCTGTGAAGTTCCTACATCGCTAAAGGCGTCCGGAAGGAATACCCATCGGGATTCATCTGTGTTTTCGTAGTAGTTTTTGACCAGTGGTTCGTTCGACATTTTTTCATGAAACGCCAAGAGTGATGGATAATTTGCGAGCATGTCGGCAGTTATTCCGTCAAATTGACCTGAGAACATCATGAAGGTATCCATGAAGCCTTTGACATCAGCGATACTCATCGATTCCGTGTTTGCCAACCAACCGGTTGATGATTGTTCAAATACTTTGGATATGGCTTTTAATGCGCGGTCCATTTTCCCATCTTCCGCAAATAAGGCTTGGCGTGCTGCAATCTTTTCATCGAGGTCTTCGATGGAAAAAGTCGGTGTGAAGGATGCTTTCCATCCATTGATCACTTCGACAAGTTCATCCACCTTTGCTCGTGTATAGAGGTCTTCAGGTTCAAGTCCAGCTAAGGCGCCAGTGTAGCGTAGCAGTGCATTTGATTCAGCAATTGTCCCCTCGGGTGTGCGGATGATTGGCAATAACCCCCAAGGTAATTCACCTTGGCTTTTGAGTTCAAGATATCCATCCCAATCGACAACAGTGTTCTTCCATTCAAGCCCGGAGATACCAAGACAGAATCGAGATACTTCGGCAAAACCAGGCGTGTCAAAATAAATAACTTCATGCATAACTTTGACCCTCATCTCGGTCTATATGAACCTTGACCCAGTGAACCTTGACCCAGAAATCAAGGGCTGACTCGGCGGCGGTCACGTGGGAATAATACGGTCTCACGGACATTCTTTGAACCGGTGAGTTTCATTAGAATTCGTTCAACACCAAGTCCCCAGCCTGCATGAGGTGGCACGCCATGACGGAAACCAGCCACGTAGAATTCAAATTCTTCTGGGTCCAAATCCATTGCTTTTAGGTTCTCAATCAGGACATCTATTCGGTGTTCACGTTGTCCGCCAGAGGTTAATTCGTCTCTGCCAAAGTTGAGGTCAAATCCTCTGCTTAATTGTCGACCAGTGCTTCCGTCCTCCCCTTCTACATGATGAATGTAGAACGGTTTGAGTTCCATTGGCCAGCGTGGTAGGAAGTAGAATTGTGGAAGGTCTTCGGCTAATAGGTCCGAATTTTCAGCGTCGATATCGTCGCCCCATTCGATTTTTCCACCTTTCCGTTGAATGGTTGCAATCGCATCACAATACGATAACCGAGGGAACGGTAATTCAGGGACAATGACTTCGATTGCTTCCTCTTCCTGTGTCGCTCGATAAGCATTAATTATGTTGATGTAGTTCTGGGATTCAGGGTCTTCAGCAACCGATTTCCACATGTGGTGAATCATCCGTTCAAGAACACCCATTACATCTTCATCGTTTGCCCAAGAGCATTCCATATCAAAAGAAATGAACTCATTCAGATGCCGGTATGTATCGTGCTTTTCAGCACGGAATGCAGGCCCGATTTCGAATACACGTTCAAGTCCGCCTGACATACATAATTGCTTGAAGAGTTGAGGGGATTGATTCAGGAAAGCAGGAGTGTCAAAATACATCATTGGAAATAAATCCGTTCCACCTTCGGTTGCCGTTGCAACAATCTTTGGCGTATGAGTCTCAAAAAACCCTTCACTGATCAGCGCTTCTCGACCATATTGCAACACCTTTCCACGTAAATGGAACATAGCGTTGACATGTGAACGGCGCAAGTCAAGGAAACGGTTGTCGAGTCGTGTGTCGAGTGCGACATGTACCGTGTCGGTGACGCCGAGAGGGAGAGGAGCAACGGCTCGAGCAATGAGATTGACCGATGTTGCGATTACTTCGTAGGCAGGAGGTGGCACAGGTTCGCCTTCTTTCGCCTTCGGAGGTCTCTTTTCAGAAACTGTCCCAGTAAATTGGAGGGTTGACTCGCGGGTCATTCGTTGAACCATGTCCAACGCTTCGTCGCCAACATTGTCGCCTTTAAGGAAGATTTGAGTGGTTCCAGTTCCATCTCTTAGGTCAACAAAACAGATTGCTCCTTTGCCTCGATTCGCCTCCATGAATCCAGAAACAGTAACTTCTTGGCCAATTAAATCAGCGCCTATACTTTGAATTTCACCTAATGTGTGAGTGCGGTATGCAGTCGGTACCCAAGTGCTCATGTTGCGGGGGGTACAGGCTGAGAACATCAAGCATTCGTTCGAACAGCGTCAATTAAAATCATGTCAGCGGGTCATTTTATGCCTTTTTATTCCTTTCGAGAATAATTGCGTCTAGGAATAAGCGGTTTATTCATATAGGCGGGGATTGGCGCCAAAGTCATGACTGGTGACTTGTTCTCATCCGAATCCGTAACTCGCGGCCATCCTGACAAATTGTGCGATGCTATTTCAGATGCCATTGTGGATGCCTGTCTTGCAGTTGATTCCAATGCTCGTGTTGCTGTGGAAACATGTGTAAAGGGCAAAGAAGACATGGGTCTTATCGTCCTTGCAGGTGAAGTTTCCCTGAGTGGTTCACCTCCAGATTACGAATCTGTGGCTCGCGAAGCAGCAGCGGCAGTTGGCTATACCTCTCATTCCATCGGCATGGATGCGACTTCATCAGAGCACACAGAAGTTCAAGTTCACATCACGACTCAATCGTCGTACATTGCTCAAGGTGTAAACAAAGATATCTTGTCGCAAGGAGCGGGAGATCAGGGTCTCATGTTTGGTTATGCGTGCACGGAAACTGAAGATTACTCTGAACTTGAAGGTCGATTTTTCCCCCTTGCAGCCGCCCTTTCTCAGCGACTCACACGTCGATTAACCGCAGTACGTGAACAAGGGATTTTACCATGGGCTCGTCCAGATGGCAAATCTCAAGTGACTGTTGAATATGATGAAAATGGTTCGGTTTCAAATGTTCACACAGTTATCATCGCCATCCAACACGACAAGAATCTCAAAGAACAGTTCGGTGGTTCCGAAGAAGCAGAACTGGAATATATCAATCAACAAATTAAGCAACACGTGGTTGAACATGTGATTCCAGCAGATTTGCGTAAGGGTGATTACACACTTGTCGTTAACGGAACTGGACGATTTGCAGACCCTGGTGGCCCATATGCTGACGCAGGATTGACTGGACGGAAAATCATTGTTGATACCTATGGAGGCATGGGTCGACACGGTGGTGGAGCATTCTCTGGAAAAGACCCTTCGAAAGTCGACCGTTCAGCTGCCTATGCTTCACGCTGGGCCGCTAAGCACGTCGTCGCTGCAGGTCTTGCAAGCCGTTGTGAAATTCAACTGGCCTATGTAATTGGTATCGCCCAACCAGTGAGCGTCCGAGTTGAAACATTCGGAACTTCCGAACTCTCTGACCGCGAATTGTCACAACGTGTGAAATCTACTTTCGATTTCCGACCCGGTGCAATCGCACGTGATTTGAATTTGCTCAAACCAATCTACTCAGTCACTGCTTCGGGCGGTCACTTCGGTAGAACTCCTGGCGAGAATGGAACATTCCCTTGGGAGAGAATCGAACAAGAACGAATTGCTTCGCTCCGTAACTGAAAGGACTCTCTCCACAACGGCCCTTAGGGCCGATTCACTCAAGAGGTATGCACGGGTGGCTTGACTTGGTCTTATGTCGTCTCGTCCAGTTCGTGCCGTCGCCTTTGTACTCGTATTGTTGTTTGCAAGCATGTCACCATTGGCGTTTCATGCTCGTGCACATCAAAGTATTCTTTTGTCCGCAGATACCACGCACCTCATGCTCATGGACGGCGATTCAGGCAATGTTACATTGAACATCGAAAATAATGCTTCAGCCATTGAAACATTCAATATTTCTGTCGATGTATCAGGCCTATCTTCTGTTTGGGACATTATTCCAAGCGAGGCAACAGTAGACAATGTGTTCCCTACCTGGTCGAAAAACACGACTATCGTCGTCCGACTTGATCAAGGCGCAATACCTTCAGACAGTGGTTCATTTGAAATCATTGTTACTGAACCAGACCAAAACGTCAGCAGTTCAATTACCATCTATGTCTCTGTATCACCCTCCTATCATCCATCGCTCAATCTTTCGCCAATGGGTGGTGCATTGACAACAATGGATTCTGGAACTAATGCTACTTTTACTATTGATGTTGAAAATTTGGGTTCTGTTGAAGACACCCTCCTCTTGGATGTCGAATATGAACCTGATTTGGCGGCATGGTGGACTAATTATACCAACGGGTCAGGCAATAACAGCGGAAACAACTCCGGCAACAACACCGGCAACAATACCGGTAACAATACGGGTAATACTTCCAATACATTGACTGTAAATAATACCCTGATGTATGGTAATAGTTACACTTCGTACAATTCATTGCATACTATTCTAGAAAATATTGGGGTCACGAATGCTGACGCAGTGACCGGTGGTGGAAAGAAATTATCGGCTCATTGGAATGAAGTAAATACCTCTGGTCATTCCTCAAATACTACTTTGCGTAATTCGAATATAGATTGGGATTATGTTGTTCTTCAAGACCAGAGCCAAGTCCCTGGATTCCCTCGAACCAACAGCGAATGGATAGCCAGCATGAACGGTGCAGTTGGATTATCAGGTGCAATTGAAGATGAAGGTTCGGAATCAATCTTGCTGATGACTTGGGGCCGTCGAAACGGTGATGCAACAAATCCATTGTTGTACAATAATTTCACTGTTATGCAAGAACGTTTAGAATCGGGTTACATCGATTACCATGACAACATGACTGCAGCAGGCAATACTGTTTGGATTGCCCCAGTTGGTCTTGCTTTTGCTCTCATCCACGACAGTGTTGAGGCATCAGGAACAAATCCAGCCTTATCCGGAAATACATTCTATGACTTATACGACACCGATGGTAGTCACCCATCTTTGGCGGGAAGTTATCTTGCTGCATGTGTTCTGTATGCTACAATGACTGGAGATTCACCAGTAGGTTCAAACGACACAGTCTCACTGAACTCGACTCTCAAATTGGAATTGCAACAGGCCGCTGCTGCAACGGTATTCAATGAAACTTCACACTTGTCTTATCCTTGGGAATCGACAAGCACAACATCGAGTATGTCGATGCAATCCTCGAAAGGATTGGGTGGAGGTATTCCAGCTGGTTGGAATGTTCAATGGGTCGATGATGAATTTACAAACATGCCTGCTGGCTCATCTCAATCTGCCAGTTTACATGTCAGTGTCCCGAGTAACGCCGCTCCTGATTATTACGGATTTAGATTGTTTAGCGCTTCGACAGGAGGCAATGTATCAACCTCAACCATGCTCGTCGTACATGTTGATGAAGAACACAACCTCAGTGTGTCTTTCCTCGAGCAAAGTGCTTTGTTCATTCCGGGGCAATCGACTAATACATCTCTTCAACTCACAAATTCCGGAAACGCCGTTGTCGATTATGATTGGTCACTCGATGTCCTCGATGGCCCTTGCAATGCTGCTCTAGTTATGGCGACTACTCCTTCATTTGGTCCAGATGATGTCATTGATTTGGAGTTACAAATCTCTGTACATAGTGAAGCAACAAAATCAGATGCCTGTGACCTTCAACTGAACGGCATTGGAACTTCTTTCTCGGAACAGCACTCGATCACGCCATTCGATTTCACCGTCGATGTCGATGAACTAGTGTCGTATACCCTTCTTGCCCCTCTTGGAAATATTCAACTCACACCAGGCACCCCTGTTTCGTATGAGATGAGAGTTCAAAATAACGGTAGTGAAACGGTGACATTCTATCTTGACCTCAATTCGACAAATGGATTGACAACTTCGCTTCAATCCTCTTCAAGCGTTACAGTTTTGGCTGGGGAAGCAGGAATATGGTCGCTCTCAACAGATGCAGATATGGGGCAATCAGGTTTCATATCGCAAGCGTTTTCGGTCTCATATGGTGGTTATTCAGTAGAAACATTCGTGGATATTGAAGTTCTTGGAGTTAGTGCAGCCTCACTTTCAGGGCCATTAGACGGGCGAATACTTGTCCGACCTGGCGAAACTGTCTTGACCTCTTTTACTCTAGAGAACACAGGTACTTCGAACCTCTCATTGGTTGCAAGTCTTCTTGGATTACCAGTTGAAGCAGAAGCCACTTTGAGCCACACTTCGGTCAATCTTGATGTTGGTGAAAGTCTTACGCTCAATCTCTCGTTGACGATTGCTACCTCGTCTTCGGCGGAAACTCATGACATCACATTCGCTTACGGAAGTTCCGAGGTCTCTGTTGAACTATCACTTTCGTTACAAATCCAAGAACGCATTGCACTCTTAATGAGTTCAACAGGAAGTCGAATTGTAGCAGGGCCAAGTTCCAACACAGTACATTCATTCGAAGTGACCAATTTGGGTACTGCTTCTGACACGCTTCATCTCAGCCTCTTGGACAACGGGGCCTCGGCTTGGTTTGATTTTGAATTGTCGCAAACCTCTCTTCTCCTCACTTCTGGACAATCATCAACGGTGACAGTGAGTGTTCGAGAAACATCCCAAGGCGCTCCAAGCAGCGGTGTTGAGTTCACTCTTGTCTCAAGTTCATCAAGTGATGATTCGATTACTTCTCACCTCAATCTCTCGGTGGAATCATTGGTTGCAGGTGCGGAAATACTCGTTCTTTCCGATGATGATTCTGCAGAGCCGTCACAAACGATTTATGGAACTGTAGTGGTGACCAATACAGGGACTGGGGCCGATCAGTTACTCTTGAGCACCGTTGGTCTCGATTGCGGAGTCTCTACTGTCCTATCTCTCGAAGCCGGTGAATCATCATCGGCTCTTCCATGGTCTTGCATTTTGGCAGAAGATGCTGAAGCAGGATTATCGGAATTGAAATTCCGTGTAACAAGTTCGTCTCGAACTTCCTTCTCAACCTCAAGCAGTGAGTTCTATACAATAGAACCAGTTTGGGGAAGTTCAGGTGTTTTGGAAATCACTTTTTCGGAACCATCTCTTTCACTTCCTTCATCTGGTGGCTCAACGGTCATGGTTACCGTGAAGAACTTGGCTAATGCACAAGTGACTGGCCTTCTGTCAATCGAAGGTTTTGGTGATGGTTTGTTAGCAACCGAATGGCTACGTATCTCCGATAATACCTCCAGCAATGAATTGATTCTCAGTCCTGGTTCATCAGTCGAATATTCCCTTACACTCACCTCTTTGGTTTCGACCTCACAATCTGCAACATTAAGAATTCGTGGTGCCTATCAAATCGGAGAAAGTACTTCTTCCGATGTTTCAAATGATTTCGAAGTTAAAATTGAAGGTCCTGCAGTCCCTCCTAACGGCGTCCGGTTGCCATTTGGAATGGAACTAAGTCAATCGGATTCATTGAATGCATTGTTCGGAGGTTGGGGATTCTCACTCCTCCTTCTTGCAGTCTTGTACTTGATTCGAAGAAAGAAGCAGGATGCCACATTAGAAGAAGAGGAAGAAGAGGATGATGAGGAAGAAAATGAAACCCCACTCGGTTTTAATGAATGTAGAATGGAAGATGGTAAAGTCTCCTGTTCTTCGTGTGACGCTCGATTAGGCGTCCCACGCGGAAGCGAGCCTCCGTTCAGGTTCACTTGTCCGAAATGTTCAACAATGATTCGAGTTGTTGAATGATTTAATTTCTTCGATAGGCGACAAGCAAGAATGCAGTGTGTCCGAATGGCCCATTCACAGGCCGTACACCGCCCTTAGATGCCTTGCCCCACTGACGTTCAATGAGTTCCCCTGCCCATTCGATTTCAAATCCTGCTTCTTCGCATGCTATCCAAGCGTCTTCAAGTTGACTTGTGACGGGGCAGTAACATGCGATCCTTCCACCAATGCTGAGTAGCGGAGCAACTGCCTTGATGGCACTTGTATGCTCAGGCAAATCAAGAATAATCCCATCATATTCCGAGGATATGTCTTGAATTTGTTCAACGACCTCTTCAATGGCACCTTCAATATGGTGATGAGTTGGAAATTCGGTCCATCCTTCTCGAGCACGTCTAAGATTTTCAAGTGCTACTTCCGCATGTTCATTTCGAGGCTCGACGGTGACATGAACACCCGAATTACCCAAGACACGAGCGATATACATCGAGAGTCCTCCACTTCCAATTCCTGCCTCCAAAATACGATCTTCTGGACCAATTCCTAGGCGTGAGGTCATGAATCCAGCGTCTTTTGCACTGATTGTT
>Ga0114997_10000072_pt1 | contig 66563 bp, 69 predicted proteins | sample ArcticOcean_MG_C_2_FD_87045 | JGI IMG/M metagenome (GOLD analysis project Ga0114997, IMG submission 87045) | Marine microbial communities from western Arctic Ocean - ArcticOcean_MG_CB4_136 | ecosystem: Environmental > Aquatic > Marine > Oceanic | place: Arctic Ocean: Canada Basin | collected... | reverse complement strand
TTACATGAAGATTATTAATAATTTTATAACTAATTTTTAAATAACATGTATAATTTTTTGAGGATATTTAATGACTGAAAAAAATAAAACTAATAAAAATTACAGAACTTTTGTGTTAGTTCTTCTTACTATTGTCTATGGCTTTAATTTTATCGATCGACAAATAGTAGGTATTCTTGCACCTTTTATTCAGCAAGACTTAGGCTTATCAAACACTCAGTTAGGATTACTTATAGGTTTAGCTTTTGCTATTCTTTATACAACTGTAGCAATTCCACTTGCTTGGTTGGCTGATAGATATAACAGAGTAAATATTTTGTCTATTGCACTGGCAACATGGAGTGGATTCACGGCTCTTACAGGCCTTGCAACTAATTTTACACAAATAGCAATTGCAAGAATGGGTGTAGGTATTGGTGAAGCTGGTGGGAGTCCACCGTCGCATTCGATAATCTCAGATTTGTACCCAAAAGAAGAGAGAGCAGGAGCATTAGGTGTCTATTCTATGGGAATACCATTAGGAATAATGGCTGCTTATTTTGCAACTGCAGTGCTCATGGGCAGTTCACCTGAGAACGTAGATTGGAGACGTATTTTTGTTTTTCTAGGCCTTACAGGTGTAGTACTTGCCATCATACTCAGACTAGTTCTTAGAGAGCCAGTAAGAGGAGCAATGGATTTTCAAGAAAATGTCGAAATTATTCAACCGCCATTCTTAGAGTCATTAAAAATTCTTTTAAAAATTCCAGCATGGTGGGCTATGTGTTTTGGAATTGCTTTTGGATCTTTTGCAGCTTATGCAACTTCTGCTTTTCACACCAAGTTTTTAATTGCCCTGGACCCAACCTTCAATATTCAAAAATTAGTAATTATTTTAGGAATTATTAATGGTGTAGCTTATGTTGGTGGCACTTATTTTGGAGCAAAGCTTGCAGATAAATGGGGGAAAAAAGATATTCGAGCTTATGGATGGTTGCCTGCTATAGCCATCTCACTGTGTTTGCCAATTGGCATTATGAGTTATTGGGCTACTTCAATAGAAATGAATCTGCTTTGGACTACTCTATTATTAGTATTTATTGGAGTATATCTAGGCCCTAGTTTTGCAATTGCTCAAACACTAGCGCCAATAAAAATGCGTGCAATGTCTACAGCTCTATTTTTCTTTATATTAAACATGATTGCCCTTGGTGGAGGACCTACTTTTGCCGGATGGCTTATGGATTTTTTTAAAGAAAATTATAATGATTTAGATTCTATGCGATATGCAATGACAGTGACTTTTGGTATCTTTATACCATCAGCCATCAGTTTTTTTATAGTGTCCAAAGTTTTACCAAGGGATTGGGATGCTGCTGAAAAACGGAATCTTGATTCAACAAAATCTAAATTTTAGAATAAATATTAATTAAGTCTCAAAACTTTAATAAGAGCTACAAGTAAAAACTAAAATTAAAATTTTAGAAAAATCATATTAAACTATTAGGAAATAATGAGTTTACATAAAAAATCACCAATATTAATTTGTATAGATCTTCAACAAGGTTTTTTAGATGAAGAATATTGGGGTGGAGGTAGAAATAATCAAGATGCAGAACTTATATGTGCGAGCGTTATTAAAAAGTGGAGAGAGCTAGGGTTAGAAATTATACATGTTAGACATAGTTCAACTAATCCACTGTCAAAATTACATAAAGATAATGAAGGATTTTTATTTAATCCACTAACTCAGCCCGCTGACAATGAGATTACTATTACTAAATCAGTAAATAGTGCATTCATTGGCACTAATCTAAAAGAGCTGATAGATGAAAAATCATGTAATACAATAATTATTGTTGGACTTACTACAGACCATTGCATATCAACTACAACCCGCATGGCAGGCAATTATGGCTATGAGACATATTTAATATCAGATGCAACAGCCACTTTTAACAAGATTGGAATTGATGGAGAGGAGTTTGATTCAGAATTAATTCATTCCACAGCGCTTGCAAGCTTACATGAAGAGTTTGCCTCAGTCATAAACTCTGATACACTTTTCAAAATACTGTAAATTTTAAAAAATAACAGAGAACTATATTTTCAAAGTTTTATTAAAGATGTCAAATACTTCAATTGTTATAGGCTCTACTGGCCTTGTTGGTAATTTATTGCTAACCGAGTTAAGCAATAAGAATATAGATGTTCTTGCTATAACACGAAAACCAATCAAAGAAAATATTAATAATATTAAGGTACTTGAAATTGATTTTGATTCATTTCTAAGCGATGGTAAATTACCATCATGTGAGCATCTTTATATATGCTTAGGTACTACTATTAAAAAAGCTGGAAGCCAAGAAGAGTTTAAAAAAGTAGACTTTGAATATGCATTAGCTTTTGCTGAAAAAGCTAAAGAAGCTGGTGCGGTTAAAGTTAGTTTGGTTTCATCAGTAGGTGCTAATCATAAGTCAAAAAATTTTTACTTAAGAGTAAAAGGTGAGATTGAAGAAGCTATAAAAAAAATTAATTTTGAGCAAATAAATATTTACCGACCAAGCCTACTTATTGGCGCTAGATCTCAATCTAGATTTTTAGAACAGTTAGGGCAAAACTTTTCATTTATAATTAATTTATTTTTATGGGGACCATTAAAAAAATACAGAAGTATTAAAGCTCAAGATTTATCTCAATCTATTGCTATGCATAATGATAAAAAAGGCATTAGCTATTTTTATTATGATAATTTTATATGAAGCTAGCTAAAGCTTCACAAAATCAAGTTCCACAGCACTTAAGAGGTAGATGGGGAGCTTTCTTTCAATGGCTTGGCTCATCTACACTGAGTGTTCTCGGTTGGCAAGTTTCTGGAAATATTCCCAATGAAGAGAGAATTTTGATTATTGCTGCACCACATACATCAAATTGGGATTTTCTTATCGCAGTTGCCACTTTATTTGCATTAAATATAAATATGAAATGGTTGGGTAAAAAATCACTATTTATTCCTGGCATAGCGTGGTTTTTCAAATGGCTTGGTGGAATTCCCGTAGATAGAAAAAATCCAGCTAGCTTAATTAATCATGTAGTTGAACTTGTTCATAAAGAAAAAGGGCTCGTGATAGGTGTGGCTCCAGAAGGATCTAGAAAAAAAATTGATCGTTGGAAGAGTGGTTTTTTACGGATAGCGAAACAAACCAAATCCAAAATAGTATTTATATCAATAGATTCTCCGAGCAAGACTTTAACTATTGGAGAAATTTTTGAGCCATCTGGAGATAATGATAAAGACATTAATTTTATTATGAACTATTTCAAAAATTTTAAAGGTATTAACCCTGATCAATCTTAATTAATCATTAGGCTTAATAAAAAATAAATGAAATGCATTGTATGTAATAATAATTCAATAGAAGTTTTTAAAATTATTGATAAAAAAAAATACTGGAAATGTAATTTTTGTTTAGCTAAATTTTTAGACAAAGCACACTATTTAAATTCATTAGATGAAAAAAGTAGATATCTAGAACATAATAATGAAATCAAAGATGTCTCATACAGGAGTTTCTTATCAAAATTATCAAATCCATTAAAAGAAAAGCTATCTATAGATGACAAAGGTCTTGAGTTTGGTTGTGGTCATGGACCAGCATTAGCAGACATGCTTAAGTTAGATGGGTTTGATATTGATTTATACGATCCATTTTTTTTTCCAAATAATGAAATTTTTCTAAAAAAGTATGATTTCATTACATGTACGGAAACGGCAGAGCATTTTTATGACCCATTTAAGGAATTTAATATATTAAATGATTTGCTTATTGCAGGAGGCTGGTTAGGCCTTATGACTTGCTTTATGACAGATGATTCTTTGTTTGAAAATTGGCAATATAGAAAAGATCCAACGCATGTTGTATTTTATACTCGTGAAACTTTAGAAGTTATTGCTGCACAAAGAAATTGGACTTGTGAGATAGCAGCTAAAGATATAGCTTTGTTTTGTAAAAAATAAATATTCAACTTATGCTTTCTAAACAACTCACTGCTACGCTGTTTCTTGTACTTGCTTCAATAATTTGGGGTACAGCATTTGTTGCGCAAACTACTGGTATGGATTTTATTGGACCATTAACATTTATCAATATTCGTTTTGTTATTGGTGCCTTATTGATGTTACCACTCGCTTTAAAAGAGTCTAATGTCATATTAGGTCTCAGTGATCATAAAAAGAAAAAATTATATGTAATTATTTTCCTTACGGGACTTTCATTATTTATTGGTTCATCTCTTCAACAATACGCTTTACAATTTACAAAAGTAAGCAATGCAGCTTTCTTAACAATACTCTATGTTCCATTTGTACCAATCATTTCAAGGTTCTTCTTAGGAAAAAAAGTACATTGGTCAATATGGGTTTCAGTTAGTATATGTTTAGTTGGGTCTTACTATTTAACTACTGGAAATTCTTTTGAGGCTCAATCAGCAGATATTCTCGTTGCATTATGTGCTGTATTTTTTGCAGTACACACCATTCTAATTGATGAGTATCTAGATATTGTTAATGCTCCTTATTCGCTGGCCTTTTATCAATTTGGCATTTGTTTTCTCATGAGCTTGCCCCTTATGTTTATATTCGAAGACCCTTCTATTTCTGGTGTATATCAAGAAATATGGCAATTGTTATATGTTGGTATAATGTCTACAGGCTTCGCATATACATTTCAAATAATAGGCCAAAGACATGTAAAACCATCAACAGCAGTAATAACTTTGTCTTTAGAGGGTGTTTTTGCAGCATTAGCTGCTTGGATTATAATAGCTCAAATACTAAGCTTTGTACAAATTATTGGATGTACGCTAATTATAATAGGTGTATTAATTGCGCAATTAATTCCATTAGTAAATCAAGAAGCAGCCAATCAGCGTTATCACAATAACTAAGTTTACATTGTATGACTGAACACTATGACGTAGTAATTATTGGTGCTGGGGCAGCAGGAATGATGTGTGCAATTGAAGCTGGCAAAAGAGGTAGAAAAGTTCTTTTGTTAGATCACGCAAAAAAAATAGGTGAGAAAATTAGAATCTCAGGAGGTGGTCGTTGTAATTTTACAAATATCAATACTCATCCAGATAAATTTATCTCTTCAAACCCCAGCTATATGATTTCAGCTTTATCGCGTTACACATATAAAGATTTTATTAAACTATTAGATAAGCATAATATCAAATTTCATGAAAAGAAATTAGGACAATTATTTTGTGATGGAAGTGCACAACAAATAATTGATATGTTACGTTCAGAGTGTGATTTAGCTAAGGTTGTGCTTCAGAGTGGAATAAGCATTCATAATATTGAAAAAGACAACAACAAGTTTCAAACTAAAACTAACGATAAAACATATTTAAGTGAATCACTTGTTATGGCAACAGGTGGATTATCTGTCCCAAAGATAGGTGCAAGCAAATTTGGCTATGAAGTTGCTAAGCAATTCAAGTTAAACATTATCGAAACCTTGCCAGCACTTGTACCTCTAACTTTTAGTGAAACACTACTTGAAAAATGTAAAGAGTTATCAGGATTATCAGTTGAAGCTATGGTTTCTTTTAAGAAAAAAATATTTAAAGAAGGCATGTTATTTACACATCGCGGTTTAAGTGGTCCATCCATTTTACAAATATCCTCATATTGGAAGCTTGGTCAGAATATTGAAATTAATTTAACCCCACAATTAGATATTCTTGACTATCTGCAGTTCAGAAAGAAGGAAAATCCTAAGCAAGAAATTTTATCGATTGTTTCAGAGGTATTGCCAAAAAGACTTGCAGTCATCCTATGTAATGATTGTAATATTTCAGGGAGAATTGCCGACTTACCAAAAGTAACAATAAACAAACTAAGTAATTCAATCAATAACTGGAGAATTAATCCGACTGGCACGGAAGGCTATCGTACTGCAGAGGTAACCCTTGGTGGAGTTGACACTAAGGAATTATCTTCTAAGACTATGATGTCTAAAAATAATGAAGGTCTTTATTTTATAGGTGAAGTAGTAGATGTAACGGGACATTTAGGGGGCTATAATTTTCAATGGGCATGGGCTTCAGGCTATGTTTCAGGACAGTATGTTTAAAATATTTTTATTATATCTTAATTAAGATTATATCTATAATTAATGCCTATGAATTCTAATAATCCATCAATATTAAGCATAGGTGATACCGTTACTTTGGATATAGGAGCAATTGCTCATGGAGGCCACTTTGTCGCCCGTCATGAAGGGCAAGTTATATTTGTCCGTCATGCTATAACTGGTGAAACAGCTAAAGTAAAAATTACAGGCTTATCTAAAAAATTAGCATTTGGAGATGCTATAGAAATTATTAACCCATCAAAAGACCGTGTGACAGCACCTTGTGCATTTGCTAAACCAGATGGTTGTGGTGGATGTGATTTTCAACACATAGATATCAATGCTCAACGTGAATTAAAAGCTAAGGTTATTCAAGAACAATTTTTGCGATTAGCAAAAATGGATATTAAGCCAGAAGTTATTAGTGTTGAACCTCAGTCAGGATTACATTGGCGCACACGTATTAATTTTGCTATTTCAAAAAATGGTAAGCCAGGGTTCTATGCTGCCAAAAGTAAAACTGTAGTTGAAGTAGACCAATGTTTACTTGCAGCAGATGAAATAAATAGTTTAGATATATTTAATCGTAAATGGAGAGGTAATGATCGCTTAAATATTGCGGTATCAAGTCTTAAAGAAACAAATATTTCTCGTGGAGGCCGTAGCATTTCCGGACCTACACAGTTAAATGAAACATTTGACGATTTTATTTATAAAGTTTCACCTAATTCATTCTGGCAAGGTCATAAAAGCGCACCTAAAAAATTAGTAGACATTGCAATGGACTTTCTGTCACTTAATAAAGGAGATAAAGTTTGTGACCTATATGGAGGAACAGGTTTATTTACCGCACCTATTTTAAAAATAATTGGAGAAAAAGGCGAAGTACATTTAATAGAATCTGATGAACGTGCAGTTAAAGATGCTTCTAAAATATTTCATAAACAATCAAATGTGACTCTTTACTTAGGAAGAGTCGAAAATATATTGCCATTAATAAAGACTGTAGATGTAATTCTATTAGATCCACCAAGAGCAGGGGCAGGTGAGCTTGTTATTGATCAAATGCTAGAAAAGAAACCGAAAACTATTGTTTATATATCTTGTGATCCAGCCTCACTGGCTAGAGACACTATGTTATTGAAAAACAAGGACTATAATCTAGAAAAAATTACAGCTGTAGATTTATTTCCTATGACGCATCATATAGAGTGTGTAGCTAAATATAATTTAAGTTAAGGGTAAAATGTATGAATAAACAAAAACAGCTTAAAGATGTAGCGTCTATTCCATCAGACCAGCTAGAAGATTGGGGTAATGTTCCAGTGCCTATTAGTGAAACCATATCAACTTTGCGTGGATTGAAAATTTCAACAAATCCAGATGGCTCTGAAGCAGGCTTATGGGAATCAAGCCCAGGAACATGGGTTCGACAAATTCTAGATTCTGAAATTAGTACATTTATAAAAGGGAAAGCAATTTTTACCCCTGATGATGGAGAGCCAATTAATATTGAGGCTGGCGATGTAGTTTATTTTCCTGCTAATAGTACGGGTGTATGGGAAATCATAGAAACAACACGTAAGTCATACCTAACTTATAAGAGCTAGAGTTGCTTATGTTGTTTTTTTTAAATAAATTAAATATTGTTTATTAAATTTTTCTCTAACCTAGTATAATGATGCTTCAAGGAACAACATTTCAGATCAAAGTATGGAATGCAATTGCAAAAATTCCAAAAGGAAAAGTAAGAACCTATAAACAATTAGCAAAACTGATTGGCAAGCCCAAGGCCGCAAGGGCAGTTGCGAATGCTTGTGGGCAAAACCCGTATCCTATAACCATACCTTGTCATCGGGTAATTAGATCAAATGGAGAGTTGGGTGGTTATAGTGGCAAAGGTGGCACTCAACAAAAAAAAGAACTTTTAAAAAAAGAAGGTGTTGTTAGTGATAAATTTTGAACTTCATCCAAGATTAATACAAGATACATTCCATATAGCTAATCTAACTTTGTGTAGAGTAGTTTTAATGAATGATTCAAATTATCCATGGCTAATCTTAATCCCCTGTAGAAATGGCATTAACGAGTTATATGAGCTTTCTAATGAAGATCGATTACAATTAGTCAAAGAAACAGACGAGGTTGCAAAAAGAATGTCGATATATTTTCAAGCATCAAAAATGAATGTAGCAGCATTAGGTAATATTGTACCTCAACTTCATGTTCATGTTATTGCTAGAAAAGATAATGATATATCTTGGCCAAACCCAGTTTGGAATAATCTAGAAACCAAACCATATATAGAAAAAGATGCAAATATTTTAATTATGGATATAAAGCATTCAATTTTAGATTTGGTTGCAGATGAATAGTAAGATCGATTCATTTGAAAGCTTAGAACCTTCTCTTTTATTAGAGGAGTATGTTTTTTGTACTTTTAAAAATGCAAAATATGGAGATTATTTAAATCTTAACCCAATTGGATCCTTTCAAGAGAAAGAAGGCCTAACTTTAGTGATAACTAAACAAAGAGCTGAGCAGGAGAGTTTAAAATATCAAGAGTTATTTAAGTGTATATCTCTAGGACTAGAATCAACTTTGATTAGTGTGGGCTTAACAGCGCAAATATCAACTATTCTGACTAAGAGTAACATTAGCGCAAATATGTTTGCAGGATATTTTCATGACCATATATTTGTACCTATTAAAGATGCTGAAAATGCATTAAAGATTCTATGCAATGAACAATTTAAACAATAATTAAAAATGAAAAATATAAATACCATACTTGACCTAGATATTTTATCAAAGATAGAATCAGAGAAATTACCACTCTTAACATTTAAAGACTGGTTAAATAAATTTAAGCAAAATCTAAAATATAGATATTTACCGTTTAGATTATATCATCATATTCGTTGTTACAAATATGCAAAATACAGAAACCCAGAACTCAAATTAATATCTACATTAGTAACTAAAGATCAAGCTAGTATCGATGTTGGAGCAAACTTAGGTCTTTTTACAAGTTTTATGTCTAAAGCATCTGCGCATGTTTATGCGTTTGAACCTAACCCATATCCATTAGAAAATCTCAGAGGCCTGGTCGATAAAAATGTAACCATCTTACCAATAGCTTTGGGAAATATTAACGAACGTACTGAGATTAGAATTCCACATCATGAGAATGGTTGGTCTTCTAATGGGGCATCACTTGCTCGTAGTGAAGAAGATAATGGTAAATTAATCAGCATAGAATGTAGAAAGTTAGATAGCTTAAATATTCAGAACATAGGCTTAATTAAAATTGATGTAGAGGGCTTTGAAATTGAAGTCTTAAAAGGTGCAGAAAAAATTATTGCTAGAGATAAACCCAATATGATAATTGAGAATGAAGAAGTTCACACCAAAGATACTAATGTGCTATTTAGAGTTATGAACGATTATGGTTATGATAAATATATTTGTAATGCAGATGGAGATTTAGAAAAAATTGAAGAATATTCCGTTAGAGACAATCAAAAAGACGCCAAAATAAAAGATATTAATTATATTCAGAATTTTATTTTTATTGCAAGGTAGATATTAAGTATGAATTCGCTAAGTGATATAATAAAAAGTAGAAAATCAATTCGAGCATTTCTAAATAAAGAAGTAGATAGCAATTTAATCAAAGACCTTCTTACTACAGCGTCCCATGCTCCATCTGGTGGAAACTTGCAGCCTTGGAAAATTTATATTTTAAATGATAAATCTATGAAAAATTTTTTAGATTTTCAAGTAAGCTGGAAAGGCCAAGAGAATCCGCCTTATCCAATTTACCCAAAAAAATTAAAAGAGCCATATAGAACTTCACGCAATGAAATGGGGGAAGAAATGTATTCGTTAATTGATATTGGCCGTGAAGATAAAGTAGGCAGATTAAATCAAATGCTTAAAAACTTTGAATTCTTTGGTGCACCAGCTGGATTATTTTGTTTTGTTGATAAACAAATGGGTTTGCCGCAATGGTCTGATCTTGGCATGTTTTTGCAAAGTTTTATGCTTTTAGCCCATGAATCCGGCTTAGACACATGTGCACAAGAGTCATGGTCTCTAAAACAAGGATGTATATCAAATTTTCTAGATACCCCAGATGATCTAATGTTATTTTGTGGGGTTGCAATAGGTTATAAAGACCCAAATTCTAAAATAAATGAACTAAGAACCTCAAGAAGACCTATTGATGATTGGGCAACATTTGTCGATTAAATAATCTCAATAAAAACAACATTTTACAAACACTTAATAGTTTATATGGAAAACTTTAAACATATAAACTAAAAGACTTACATTATGTCACGTAAAACTATTCAGGAAATCCAATCCAAACAAGGTATTGAAAAGATAATTTGCCTAACCGCCTATACCGCTCCAATAGCAAGACTTTTAGATGAGCATGTAGACTTATTGCTGGTAGGAGATTCACTGGGTATGGTCTTATATGACTATGAAAACACACTTCCAGTTACTCTTGATCAAATGATTGAACACACGAAAGCAGTAATGAGAGCTACCTCAAAAGCATGTGTCATTATGGATCTTCCTTTTGGTACATATGAAGAATCCAAAGAACAAGCACTTAGTAGTTCATTAAGGGCAATTAAAGAAACAAATTGTTCTGGTGTAAAATTAGAAGGAGGATCTTTACTGCAGGAAACTGTAAGCTATATTACAGACAGAGGTATACCTGTGATGGGCCATATTGGACTACAGCCGCAGAGCATCATAATTGATGGCGGATACAAAATTAAAGGTAGAGATAAGTTTGAGTGGAAAAAATATATTGATGATGCAGTAGCGCTAGAGAATGCTGGAGTATTTTCAATTGTTCTAGAGGGAATGGTAGAACCTTTGGCTGCTGAAATAACCACTTGCATAAAGGTGCCAACAATTGGTATTGGTGCATCTGCTAAATGTGATGGACAGATACTTGTTACAGAAGATATGCTTGGCTTAACCAATATTTCTCCAAAATTTGTTAAACAATATTTAGACTTATCGCGTCCTATACAAAAAGCTATAAAAGATTATGTTAGTGATGTAAAATCAGAAAAATTTCCTTCAATAGAAAATACTTATCAAATGAAACCTACGATAGTAAGCAAAGAAAAATAACTTTATATGGCTAATATACTAAAAGAAGTTGACGAAGATATTCGAAAAGAGCGCTATAGCAACCTTTGGAGCAAGTACGGTAAGTACCTAATCGGTCTTATTGTATTAATTGTAATTATTTTTAGCCTAACTCAATTCTACCAATCACAAATAATTTCTAGTAATGAAAAAATATTAGAAGACTATTTTTTAGCTTCAGAAAAAATTGAAAAAAAACAATTTGAATTAGCAAATAAAACTTTTGATTCAGTTTATGTTAACGGGAATAAAACACTATCAGCATTTAGTAAATTTAAATTAGCTGATGCTCTTTTAAGCGAAGATAGAGATGCAGCCATACAACAGCTAAAAGATTTATCTAGTAATCCTTCCTTAGAAAATATTTACCGTGAATTAGCCATGTATAAGTACTTGCTCTTGGAGATTGAAACTATCAGCCTTGCTGAAATTGAAGCTAACATGAATATTGTACATGCAGATAAAAAAATTCTTAAATTATATTTTCAAGAATTATTAGGAATTAAATATTTGATTTTAAACGATAGTAAAAAAGCCTATGAATTATTTTCAGAACTACTAATAGACGAAGAAACACCGTTTGATTTAAAGATGCGCTTAGAAAAATTAATTCTTATATCTGAGTAAAGAATGCGTTTCATTTTAATTAGTATATTTTTATTATTTATAATCACCAGCTGTAGCAGTAATAATGATGAAAAAATAATAAATGATAGAATTTCTGTTCTTTCTTACACCAGTGATTTAATCATATCATCCGAATTAGATACTAAAAATATTCAGATAGACCCACCACAGGAAGTAACTTATTGGTCACAATCAGGCCAAAGTCCTCATCATAATCTTCCTCATATATCTATAAATTATAAGTTTAAAGATAAGAAGAAAATATTAAATGGTGTTGGTCTTGCAACTAACACAATCCAACCAATTTATTTTGAAGATAAATTATGCAATGTTAGTAGTAAGGGTTTTTTGAGATGTATCGATCTAATAAATAATAAAATTACTTGGGAATTAGACCTTAAAAAAAATGATCAAAAAAAGTATGAAGTCATACTTGGTGGTATTGCGTACTTTAATAATCAAATTTTTTTAGTAGATGGTTATGGTCAAGTTAAAGCTATAAATAGCATAGATGGAAAAATAATATGGGAAAAAAATATTAGCATACCAATAATTTCTGCACCTTTAATTTATAGAGGGCATATGTATTTTATAACTTCAAACAATAATATATATGCACTCAACTTAAATAATGGTGAAGTGAAATGGAATTTTCAAACTACATTTGATAACAAAAAGAACATATTAACTGCAACTCCAACAGCAGTTGAAAATATTGTAATTGTTCCATTTAGTAATGGAGAGATAATCGCATTTATTTATGATTCAGGTAATATAATTTGGACAGAAAACGTATCAAAAGTATCATCTTTAAGTAATTTTGACATCAAAGATATAACTGCTAACCCAGTAATTGAATCAGATAAAGTATATACCATAAGCAATAATGGAAAATTATTAGCTACAAATTTAATAAATGGATCTAGTGCATGGTCGATTGAAATATCAGGTTCAAGTTCTCCTGTAATTTCAGGACTACAATTATACGTGCTTGATAAGGACGCTAGAATGTTATGTGTAAATAAAAATACAGGTGATATTTATTGGTTAGCACAACTTGAGAAATCCAAGAATAACAAAAAATCTGGAAAATTAAATAATTGGAAAGGACCTTATTTACTTAATGGTGTTCTTTACTCAATTTCAAGACATGGTGAGATTGTAACCATTTCACCAATAACTGGTGAAATATTATCAAGTGATAAAATCTCAATAAATGACATCCTAATAAATCCAATAATATTGTCCGATAAAGCATTTTTTATGGATGAAAGTTCTAATATTTTTGAAATAAACTAATTTAGTGGAAAATATTAATTTTTTAATTGTTGGAAAGCCTAATTCAGGTAAATCAACTTTTTATAACACACTTAATAGCAAGTATCTTTCTCCCGCAGGTCCAGTGTCGGGATTAACTAAAAGTATATTTGAAAATACAATTAAAATCTTAGATATTAATTTTACTTTTTTTGACACACCTGGATTAAGGAGAAAAAATAAAATTAATGACAAAGATGAAGCGAAAATAACTTTCGAAGTTATAAATTTGATTGATAAAATTGATGTTGTTTTTCTACTAGTAGATTCAAATGAAAACTTAACTAAGCAAGATTTAAAAATAGCTGAAATAGTAATTAAAAGAAAAAAAATATTATTTTTAGTCTTTAATAAAATTGATTTAATAGATGATATTGATAAATTTAAGAATGATAAAAAATATTATTTTTTAGAAAGTTATAGTCCTGCACATACCATAAACTTGCAATTTATTTCAGCACTGTCTATTGAAAGTGTTGAACAAATTCTAAAAAAAGTTATTAGAGCGTGTAAAATCAAAGCTAGAAAAATAAGTACGCCAAAGCTAAATAACTTTATTAGAGATCTTTTAAAGAATCAAAAGTTTCCAAAAATAAATAAGATTGAAGTAAAGCCTAAATATATGGTGCAAACTGATGATGATTATCCACGTTTTAAGATATTTATAAATTCTAGCAAGAAAGTACCTCAAAGTTATAAGCGCTTCTATGAAAATTTATTAAGAAAACAATTTTCACTATTAGGAGTACCAATTCAATTAGATTTTATAGTCTCAAAAAATCCATATGTTAAGAATAAGTAATTATATTACCTGATACAGAAGTATCTTTTTCTAAGTAGGGCATCATTTTATTTGTAACGTCATCTAAATTTACAAGATTAAATAAATTTTCTCCCGGAGCAGTGATATTTAAAAAATTAGAATTGATTAAAGGGGGTTCAAATAAATTTATTTTAATATTAGAATTTTTATTTTCATTAGCATAAGTCTTTATAAGGTTGTTTAAAGCAATTCTAACCGAGTTATAACTTCCCCAATATTGATTCCCAAGTTCAGATATATTTTTACTAATTACTAAACACCTAGCATGCTCTGCGTTCATAAATAAAGGATGAAAAGATCTAATCAATCTAAAATTTGATATTAAATTCAAACCAATAACATCATTAAAGTCTTCTGGTTTAATTGATGTAACTGGAGAGAGATGTTTAATTGTACCTGCGCATGACACAAAAATATCAATTTTCTTGTGCCTTTTGTAAATACTTAGACCTAACTCATCTATTAGATCGTGATTATTTAAATCAAGTGGAACAATTGTTGCCTCACAACTATTTTCTTGTATCAAATCGTTTGTTTCCTCTAGAGATTTTACATTTCTTCCAATTAAATAAATATGTTTAGCACTTTTAGATAGTTTTAAGGCGATGTTTCTACCAATATTAGATGATGCGCCCGTTACTACACAAATATTATTTTTTAACTCAATCATCAAATCGATTCTAATTTTTTTTCAATTTTTTTTGGGATTGTTTTAAAAAAATTATTACCTTCATTGATGTATAAATGCATTACAGAGGAATTTTGATAACTTTCAATTGCACCCTTAGAAAAACTCCAATTATTAAGCACTGCAAAGACCAGTGTCGCAATTATGTAGCCTCGTATCATCCCAAATATAAGACCCAATAGTCTGTCTACTGCCCCTGGCTGTTGTGAATTTATTAAGCCAATAATCAATCTATTTAAAAGTGTTATAAGTACAAATGAAGTTGTAAATATAGATATAAATATTAAAATATCTGTCAACCCTGACCATGAACCTAGAAAATCATCAAATGGATCCCTAAGGTAGACAAAGGAAATTCTAATTGAGTATATTATTACAAGCCATTTTAATAAATTAAATATACTTTTAATTAAACCACTTTTTAGTGAAAATAATGTTGAAAGTGTAATTATACTAAGAAAAAAAATATCAAATACATTTTGAAATTGGCTTAATTCAATGCTCATGTAAAGACTCTAGTTTTTTTAATAAGTATTGGCAATATAGTAAGACTTCCAATTAAGGCAATCAACATTGCCAGTGCTGTAAATATTCCAAAATAAATCGTTGGCCAAAAGTTTGAAAAGACTAAGATTGAAAAACCCACAATAATTGTTAATGAGGTATTTCTGATAGCTAAACCAACAGTTTGATTACAAATTAAAATTGTTTTATCGTAATCTTGAGTAGCTTGGTAATTTTCTTTAAATCGATAAATATAATGAATACAGTTATCTACAGCAATTCCAATAGTTATAGCTGCAATTGTTATAGTCATTAAATCTAATGGAATTCCTAATAGACCCATAATTCCTAAAATTGCCATACAGGCAATTAAATTTGGTAAGATGCCAATCACAGCAAGCTTCCATGATCTAAATAAGAATACTAACATTAAAAGTATGCCTACCATTACTATTCCTAGAGAAGATATTTGTGATTTAAATAGGCTCTGTAGCATGTTGTTGTAAAGCACAAGTATTCCAGTTGTCCTTATAGTATAGTTTGATGTGTTATATTTTTCCTTAAACGTACTATTTATTTCATTTAAAAATTCATTTCTTCTTAACTCTTTGTTTGTATCAATTAATCGAACAGTTATTCTAGCTTGATTTTTATCAATAGAGAGGTAAGGATCCAGAATCTGAGATTTTAAATTTTGTGGCAATTTTTTATAAATTACTGAAAGTTCTAAGTTATCAAATTCTTTATCTGCATTTAACTCCTCAGCAACTCTTATAACCGATGCCAGAGAAAGCACCTTTCCTGTAAAAGTGAAGCTATCTATATAATCATGAACTTCTTTAATCACATCCATTTTTTCTTTTGTAAACCAGTAGTCTGACTGATCATACTCAAAATCAAAATCAAGCAAGTCATCGTCATTATCTGGAATCTCATTAAATTGTATGATTATTTCCAATGGAGTTGTACCACCAAGCTTATCATCTATTAGTTTCATACCCTTATATATTTCTGTGTCAGACTTGAAGTAATTCACAAAACTATTCTCAACTTTAAGATGTGTAATTCCATAAATTCCTATAATAAAAATAAAGAAAAATACTATTAATAAGATGTTTGGAGATCGATTAATTATTTTTATAAAAAATGAGTTGTTTTTAACAGATATATCTTTTTCTAGTGGCATTTTTAGGTCCAGCTTAATCATTAAGGTTGGTAAAAATATAAAGCTTGAAAGCAGAGTTATAAGTAGACCTACGCACATCATGAGTCCAAAATCCATAATTGGCTTAATCCCACTAAAATACAATGTTAGAAAAGCAAACATAGTAGTTAATGTTGTGAATAAACAAGGCTTAATCATCTCAGACATATTTTTTATTATTGTAGCAATCTTAGTATCTGTATTGTTGCTTATTAATAGATTTCTATACCTAACAATAATATGTATTGTCATTGATAAGGTTAAAATTAACATTAAGGATATGAAGTTGGAAGATATTACAGTTACCTTCCAATTCAGAGTTGCAATAACTCCAATCATCAATACTAGTGTAAATATACAATTTGACAGACAAAGCAATATCCACTTTATATTTCTAAATATCATAAAAAGAACAAAGATTATAAATATTATTATTCCAAGTCCAAATATTACAATATCATTCTTAACATATGAAATAGTATCATTTGCAATCATGGCAACACCACCAAGATGCATTGTTATTTTATCAGAAGAAAATTCAGACATTATTGATCTTATCTCCTTAATATTTTTAGCCCTTTCAATATCATGCATACTATCTATGTAAGCAATTATTCCAGTTGTTTTTCCATCCTTGCTAATAATCAGTTCGCCAAAAATAGGGCTTTCAATAAACTCTTTTTGTGCCTGATCTAAATCAATACCTTCTGATGTAATTGTAAGTTGATTTAAAGCCAAATCTGATAATGACTGGTTATTGTTTTTTAGTATTGGGGCATCCAAGATTGATTGGACACTATCAATCCAAACAAGTGAAGAAATTCTATCTATTAGCCTTTTTATAAAATTAATGTTTTGATTTGATATGATACTATTTTCATCAGTTAGAGTTATTAGTAAAAAATCTTTTGATGAGTAATCCTTAATCACTTCCCTATAATTTTTTAAATCCTGATCATTCTCTAAAATTAAGGTGTCTGAAGACGCATCAAGTTGAAAATCCTGAGTTTTATAAAGTGCTCCTGAAAAAACTATAGCAAGAACTAAGAATAAAATATTTGTATATTTAGTTAGAAAATTTTCAATTATTGGATACATACTTATAGGTATTTTATTTTATAACGATCTCCTAAAGAAGTCAGTATTTCATAGGGTATAGTACCAACATTATTAGATACTTGATTAATATCATAAGTTTTATTAAATACATCAACATAGGTATCTTTTTTTGATTTAGCTAAATTTAAGAATTTAGTTAAATCAATTGTAATTAAATCCATTGAAATTCTTCCAATTACATTAATAGGCTTATTATTTAGACGTACAGATAAGTTGTTTGTATACTTTCTATTAAACCCATCAGCATATCCAATTGGTATTGTACCAATTACCATTTCTTTTTTAGCCCTATAACTAGCACCATATCCTACCGTATCATTTTTTTTAATTTTTCTTATTTGAATTATCTTAACTTTTAAGCTGACCACATTTCTTAAGTCAACTTTTTTACTTAAAAGTGGGTTGCCTCCATAAATAGCTATGCCTGGACGAACCATATCAAAATGATATTTTTTGCCAAGAAATATACCTGCAGAATTCGCTAAACTAGCCTTTATATTTTTAAAACTATTACTTATTGCAGTAAATTTTTTCAACTGTCTTAAATTCATAGGATGCTTAGGCTTATCGGCACATGCTAAGTGGCTCATTATTAATTCTAACTTTATATGGTTAAATTTTTTAATATTTTTTATTAGCCAATCAGTTTCTTCTTCATCCAAGCCAAGTCGTGACATGCCTGTATCAAAATGTATTGCAACACCTTTATAAATTTTGTTTTTTAAATTAAATTTATTAACCAACCGTAGTTGCTCTAAATTGTTTATGACAGGTATTATATCGTAATTTTTAAAATATTTTAAATTATCTTTATTTATTCCATGATAAGAAAAAATTTTTATTTTTTTAGAATAACTTCTTAATCTAACTGCCTCAGATAAATGAGCTACAAAGTAAGTTTTACAACCAGATTTAATTAACTTTGAAAGTACACTCTTATCACCTATGCCATAAGCATTCGCTTTAATAGTTATTGCACACTCAGTGCCATCTGATAATTTTTTATTAAGAGTATTATAATTACTAGTTAGACCTTTAAGATCAATTTCTAAAATAGCATTATTATCTTTTGGAAAATGATTTAACATTAGTTTGATAGCTTAGGATTAATTAATCATAATCTTGAGATTGTTCGTTACTTATATAATTACCAAACCTAGTAAATTTGCTCTCAAAACTCAATCTTATATTACCTGTAGGACCATGCCTCTGTTTACCAATTAATAGCTCAGCTTGGCCATGTATTTCACTCATTTTTTGTTGCCAGTCAATGTACTCTGATGTTCCAGGTGATGGAGCGGTTCTTTCTACATAATATTCTTCTCTAAATATAAACATTACTACATCAGAATCTTGCTCAATCGATCCAGATTCTCTTAAGTCTGATAACTGTGGTTTTTTATCTTCACGATTTTCAACTTGTCTTGATAACTGAGAAAGAGCTAATATTGGAATATCTAATTCTTTAGCCAGAGCCTTAAGCCCTTGAGTAATTTCAGAAACCTCTAACACTCTAGATTCTCCTCGAGAAGTTTTTGGAGGTCGGAGCAACTGTAGATAATCTATAATTATAACACCTAACCCATGTTTTCTCTTTAACCTTCTGGCTCTAGAAGCCAATGTGGCAATATTGATTGCTGGTGTATCATCAATAAATAAAGGTATCTCAACTATTTTTTGTGAAGTTGCCACCAATGCATCAAGATCACTCTGAGATAAATTACCTTTTCTTATCTCATTAGAGCTTATTTTTGCCTGCTCAGAGAGTACACGCGTTGCAAGTTGTTCTGATGACATTTCAAGAGAAAAGAAAGCAACATTTTGATCCTTATTTCCATCTTCATAAGCTTTTTTTGCAATATTAAACGCAATATTGGTTGCTAGAGAAGTTTTTCCCATCGATGGTCTTCCAGCAAGTATTAATAAATCTGAAGGGTGTAGGCCTCCTAATTTTTGGTCTAAATCAATAAATCCTGTTGATATACCAGTAACACTTGAGTCACTTTTAAATGCTTTGGTCGCTTGTTCTACCGCCTCCTCAAGTGAGATGTCAAAACTTTGCATAGAATGTAGCTGAGTTCCCTTTTCTGCAATTTGATAAAGCTCCTTTTCTGCATTTTCTATTAGTTCAGAAGGATGAATATCAATATCACTTTGAATTGCATCGTATTCAATTTTTCCACCAAGACGGTGAAGGCTTCTTCTTACAGCAAGATCATAAATTATACCTGCGTAATTTTTAGCGTATTCAAGAGAGACGGCGGCATTAGCTAAACGTGCTAAATAGGAAGAACCGCCAATTTCCTCTAAAGATTTTTCAACCTCAAAGTAGCTTTTTAATGTAACAGGTGTTGCTAGTTGTCCTTTAGTTATTAATCTAGTTATAACTGAGTAAATTCTTTTATGCACCTCTTCATAAAAATGATCATCATCAATAATTGAACTAACATCATCAACAATATCGTTGTTTAAAAGAATTGCACCTAATAAGCCCTGTTCAGCTTCAATGTTATGTGGAAGCTCTTTAGTTTCTTTTGGTAAATTTGATGAGACTTGAAAAGTGGAAGACATACTATTAAACTAAACAAATAACTTTTTTTTGTAAGTTATAATAAATAAAAGATACTCACATTTGTAAGTCCAATGTTGATCATTTTAAATCAGCATGAAATTAAGTCGTTAATTAACAGATAATTTGTAGATAAAGTAGGTATGTTATCTTTTGCTAAGAGATAGCTTTATAACACTCATTATATCTTCGTAGATTTTTATGGTAATATCAAAACTACCAATACTCTTTATTTCTCCAAGGACAATATTTTCATTAAGAATGCTGTGTCCTTGAGCTTTTAAAAGATCAGAAACTTGCTTTTGAGTGATAGCACCATATAGTCCATCTTCATCATTTGCCTCAACACTCATAGTTAACTCTAAATTATCAAGTAAAGTTTTTAATGAATTTGCTTCAGTAATTTTTTTATCATTTTGTTGAGATATATGAACAAGCTTACTTTCAAGGTTAGCTTTATTTTTTTTATTAGCAGCTATTGCAAATTTTTTAGGGAATAGAAAATTATTAGCATAGCCATCTTTAACTATTACTACTTCGCCAGCTTTTCCAACTCTGTCTATTGATTCAAGAAGTATAATTTGCATATTAGAGGCCTCTTATTTGCCAACGTAAGGGAGTAAAGCTAAATATCTAGCTCTTTTAATCGCCTCAGTAAGCTGTCTTTGTTTTTGAATAGGTATGTAAGTTATTCTTCTAGGAGTAATTTTTCCTTTTTCAGAAATATATTTCTTTAAAGGATATAAGTTTTTGTAGTCAAACTTAAGATCTTTTTTTGAGGGGAAATCTTGTTTTTCCATATTATTCTGGATCCTTAGCTAATTGGGTAGGGGTCTTATCAAACTCTTTAACTTTTACTGACAAATATCTTAAGACATTTTGATTAAGATTTAACTTAGAGTTGATTTTATCTATACCTTCTCCAGGCATATTGACATTCATGAATTGGTAAAATGCTTTTTTGTTGTCATTGATCATATAAGCTAGGTTTCTTAGGCCCCAGCTTTCCTCATAAACAACTTCACCACCTAGATCTTTGATTAGCTCTTTATGGCTGTTAATTTCTGAATCTAGCTGAGAGGTGCTTAGATCTTGTTTATAAATAAGAACATGTTCGTATAGTGACATAATTTATTAAATTATTTCTATTAAATAATTGTTAAAAAAAGAATAAATATTCTATTATGAATCTATTAGCAAGAACTACTTTATAAATGTTTTTATGACAATTGCGTTACTTTTTCCAGGACAAGGCTCTCAATCCATAGGGATGGGGAGAGATTTCCATGATACTTATAAATCTTCAAAATTAGTCTATAAAGAGCTAGATAGGGCTTTAAATAGACCATTATCAGACATTATCTTCAATGGAACAGAAGATGAAGTTGCTATTACTACCAATTCTCAGCCAGCGATCATGGCTACTAGTATAGCTATTTTTAAAGCTATTCAAGAAGAAGACTTTTTGAATATGAATAATGTCAAATTTGTAGCGGGTCATTCGCTTGGCGAATATTCATCTCTGGTAGCGATAAATTCTCTAAATTTAGAATCAGCAGCTAAACTATTAAAAGCTAGGTCAGAGGCTATGCAAGAAAGCATGCCTTTAGGCACTGGAGGAATGGTGGCTTTAATTGGAGCATCACTTGAAAAGGTAAATGAAATTATGCCTGAACTAAATAAATATGGTAAAATTTATATAGCGAATGATAATGCTGATGGGCAGGTTGTTCTTAGTGGTGAAATGTCAGCAATTAATCATATTTGCTCTGAAAGCAAGTCGTATGAAATCAAAAGAGCAATAAAACTTCCAGTAAGTGCACCATTTCACTGTGAATTGATTAAAGGTGCTGCAATAAAATTAGAAAATGAAATTCAAAACTATGATTTTAATAACTTTGATAGACCCTTGATATCAAATGTAACAGCATCTGTCTGTACTTCAAAAGAAATAAAAAAACTTCTTGTTAGTCAGGTTGTTAGTAGAGTTAGATGGAGAGAAACATTAGAATATATGGTTGCAAATAACGTAACAAATTTTATAGAAATAGGACCAGGAAACGTACTTACAAATCTTGTAAAAAGACTAGACAGGTCATTAAATGCCATTTCTATTTCTAAAGTGGATGATCTAGAAAAATTAAAAGGAGACTTATTATGAGTGAAAATAGAACAGTTTTAATTACCGGTGCAACAGGAGGAATTGGACTTGCTATTGCTGAAGAGTTTTATCAAAAAAACTTTAATTTAATTCTCACTGGAACCAATGAATTAAAGCTTAAGTCTTTAGAGTTAAAATTTATAGAAAATACTAAGGTGATTAAGTGTAATTTGTCTGAATCAGAGGAAATTAGTAATTTATTTAAAGAAATAGAAAAACTATACGGAAATGTAGATATTCTTATTAATAATGCTGGAATTACTAAAGATAATTTATTTTTAAGAATGAAAGAAGAAGACTGGGACGATGTAATAGATATTAATTTAAAGGCAAATTATAGCTTATCTAAGGGGGTTGTTAAAGGGATGGTCAAGAACCGTTGGGGTAGAATAATAAATATTTCATCTGCAGTAGCTAAGATGGGTAATGCAGGCCAGACAAACTATGCTGCGTCTAAAGCAGCAGTTGAAGGCTTCACTAGGTCACTTTCGTTAGAAGTTGCTTCTAGAGGGATTACTGTAAATGCTGTAGCTCCTGGCTTTATTAAAACTGAAATATTAGAGACAATAGAACAAAGTAAACTTGAGGCTATGGTAAAAAATATACCAATAGGAAGAATAGGTGATGCTGTGGATATTGCCAAGATTGTAGCCTTCCTTGCATCAGACGAATCAGCGTATATTACAGGACAGGTTTTGCACGTTAATGGCGGCTTGACATTGTGAGCAATATAAGGATAAAGGCATTATTAATAATAACTAGGAGTATTTATGAGTGAAGTAGCTGAAAAAGTAAAATCTATTATAGCAGAACATCTTGGAATTGATGATCTTGAAAAAATTACAAATGACGCAAAATTTATTGATGATTTAGGTGCAGATAGCCTTGATACAGTAGAGTTAGTCATGGCTTTTGAAGAAGCTTTTGACGTTGAAATACCTGATGAAAAAGCTGAAAAGATATTAACTGTAGGCGATGCAATCAGTCATCTAGAGAGCTAAAGATTAATACATATCTATTATGAAGAGAGTAGTTGTCACTGGGCTTGGCTTGGTGACACCACTAGGTTGTGGTGTCGATTATAATTGGAAAAATTTATTAGCTGGAGTTTCTGGTGCAAAAATAATATCTAAGTTCAATCCAGAAAATTTTAAATGTAAAGTTGCATGTGAGGTACCATTAGGTCTTTCGTCTGATGGTAAGTTTGACCCTGAGGAATGGATAGAAAAAAAAGAAATAAAAAAAATTGATGATTTTATTCAATTTTCGATGGCTGCCTCTGAACAAGCATTTAAAGATTCAAATATATCTATTTCAGAAAAACTTTCCTTAAGATCAGGGTGTATTATCGGCTCAGGAATTGGCGGTCTTCAAGGTATAGAAAAAACTGCCTTAGATTTTCATATAAATAAAAAAAGAATAAGCCCATTTTTTATTACAGGAAGATTGATAAATATGGCATCTGGATATGCGTCATTAAAATATAATCTTAAAGGCCCCAATTATTCAACTGTCTCAGCCTGTGCTTCAGGTGCTCACGCAATTGGTGAATCTATGAGATTAATTCAATCAGGTAAAATGGATATGATGCTCACAGGTGGTGCAGAAGGTGCAATTACACCTATTGGTATAGAAGGGTTCACAGCATGTAGAGCATTGAGTACAAATTACAATGATGACCCTGCAAAAGCCTCAAGACCATTTGATAAAGATCGAGATGGTTTTGTTATGGGTGAAGGAGCTGGTATTTTAATTTTAGAGGAATACGAGCATGCTATTAATCGTGGTGCCAATATACATTGTGAAATAACTGGTTATGGCATGTCAGCCGATGCTTATCATTATACACTGCCTGAACCAACTGGTGATGGTGCCAAAAGAGCCATGTTAGGCGCTCTTGAAGATGCAAAAATGAAACCAGGATTAATAGACTACATCAATGCCCATGGAACTTCTACTCAGGCAGGTGATCAAGTTGAAATAAAGGCTATTCAAGATGTTTTTACTGACAATAACCAGGATATATGTCTGTCATCAACAAAATCACAAACTGGTCATTTATTAGGTGCTGCAGGGGCAATAGAGGCTATCTATTCGATATTAACCATTAAAAGCCAAACTATGCCTGCAGCCATTAATATTGATAATCCAATAGAACATCATAAATTAAAGTTAATTAAAGATAAAGCCGAGTCTAAAAAAATTACAAACGTCCTTTCAAACTCTTTTGGATTTGGCGGAACTAATGTTTCATTAATATTTACAAATATAAATTGAGCGAAAATCTAAAAAATAAAGGCATGTTAATTATTATTTCCTCACCATCTGGGGCTGGTAAAACTTCGCTATGCAAAAAACTACTAGAGATAGATAAAACTATAAAACCATCAATCTCTGTCACCACTAGAGAACCAAGGAAAAATGAAATAAATGGTGAAGACTATATATTTGTCACAAAAAATGACTTTAATCTAAAAATTGAGAGTAATGAATTTTTAGAATATGCAACAGTATTTAATAATAAATATGGAACTTTAATAAGCTCCACAAACCTATTGTTAAATAAAAAGTTTGATGTTTTGTTCGATATTGATTGGCAAGGAACACAACAACTCTCACAAAATAATGATAATATTTTAACAATTTTTATACTTCCTCCAAATAAACAAGAGATTGAAAAAAGATTGAGAGAAAGAGAAAGTAAAAATTCTGAGAATACTGATATTATAAAGGAAAGAATGTCAAAATTTGAAGATGAATTAAGTCATTGGAAAGAATATGAATATGTAGTTACGAATGATAACTTTGATAAATGTATAAGTGAAATAATAGATATTATCAGCGCGGAGAGAAAAAAAAGAAGTAGACAAACATCTTTATTTGATACAATTCGTGATTTGACGAGTTAACTTAAGTTAATCCAGCTATAGAATAATAATTTTCAACACTTAAGTTTTCTGCTCTTAAATTTACATCAATTTCTAGTCTATCTAATATACTTAAGTAATCTTTTAAGTTATTTTTTATTTTTTTTCTTCTTTGGGAAAAAGCAATTTTTGCTATTTGATCAATTTTATCTATGTGAACTGAGTTAAATTCATTATGAGGAATAAACTCTAAAACAGTTCCATCAACCTTTGGGGGTGGAGAAAATACTTTAGCTGGGACATCAAGGAGTTTTTTAATTTTATACCTAGATTGCATAACCACAGATAATTTTCCATAAGATTTATTATTTGGAATTGCTATAATTCGATTTGCGACCTCTTTTTGAAACATTAAAACCATCTTTGTTTGTACAGGCGGCCAATTATCAATTTTTGTCCAAATATAAAGTAATTCTGTTGCAATGTTAAAAGGTAAGTTTCCTACAATTATTGAATTATTGTTTTCAGACTGCTGATAATTATAATTCAATGCATCATGATGTATAATTTTTATATTTTTTTCTTGAAATTCATTATTTAAATTACCTATTAGTCTATCGTCTTTTTCAATTAACAAAAGCTTCTTAAAACTTTTTTGTTGCAAATAAGTTGTTAACGTTCCAGGACCTGGGCCGACCTCTATGATGGTAGTGTCTTTGTTTGATTTAATAAAGCTTGATATTTTATTTAAAATATTTTTATCAAAGATAAAGTTTTGTCCAAGAGACTTTTTAACATTAATTTTCAAAAGCTACCTGTTTTCTATATTTGCTTCACTTCTAATGTCTCTAAGGTACTTTTCAGCCCTCAGTTGAATTTGATTTTGAAGCATAATATTTGTAGCATCTTCTTTAGATGAAGTTGGGTTGTCTTGTAGATATTTTATTAAATCATCTTCATTTACATTGGATGATCTATAGTAGAGTCGAGCTGTAAGATCTTGCCATGCTATTTGCACCTTAATATAATCTTTTAAGATATTAGAATTTATTTTATTCTCCTTTAGAACATTAAAAAGTTCATTTACATTAGAATCATTATTATTGTACATACGTTGTAAATAATTATTAACTTCTTTTTCTGAAACTATGATTTTATATTCTTGTATTTTTTCAAGCTGTAATAACTCATCAATTATATTATTCAAAACTTTTGATGCAATACCCTTGTAGTTGTTTTGATCAATATTCACCTGGTTAATAATTGCAAATAACTTAACTCTCTGTTCTAAATCGTAGCTTGTTATAACCTTGTCGTTAACAAGCTTCACAATTTTATAATTCTTTTCTTCAGCTATAGATAAATTTATGCCAATCAAAAAAGAAACCATAAAAAATAAGGATATAATTTTTGATAATCTTTTCATTTATAGCTCTGGTCCAAAATTTCTTACCTTACCAGCTTGTTTGCTGGTACCAAAAGGTTTTAAAGTAATAGTAAAGCTATAACCACGTGAATTTTTTATATCACTTATTGATGTAAAATCTCGGTAGTGATCGAAGTTTATAGCAAGACAGTCATTTTCAAAATATAAGCCTACAGAATTACCAATGCTTTTATCAGATATTAAATCTTTTCTAATAGACGTTATTAAATGTGTATCTTTTAGTATTCTAATTTTAGCACCAAATGAAATTTGTTCAGAAGTTTTAATTTTATTTGCTGCCTCATAATCATAATCAAAAGCAAATTTAATTTTACCAAGCTCAATAGACGAATTTATATTATTATCTTTAATATAAAAATCATCTTTATCTATCATTAGGTCGGTTGTAATATATCCAATAGTGGATATATTTAAGGAGTTGCCAATAAAGTAATGTGAGATCTCATCATCTGTATCAGTTTTATTTTTATTTAGCTTAATAGATTGACCTATTAAAGTGTTTATTATGTAAGTGTCTTTGCTTATTAGCCAGTTTACTCCATAATTAACTCTTGGACCACCTTCCCACTGTGAATAGCCTGTAGCTCTATTTAGTGAAAAAATATTACCGTTATTAATATCAACGCTGCCTGTATAATTGTTATATGGAGCTATTACTGGCATAATAATCGGCTCTAATGTTTGCACACTAGCTGTCGTTACTCTGCTTAAAGGATATGATATTTTTGATCCTATCTGAGGAAAAACTCTTAACTGACTATAATTATTTGATTTTTGATCAATATAGACAAGTCTACTATTTAAGTAATTTTCAAAAACTAATCCAGTTTCATAAGAGGTATGTTTTTTGATAGACTGAATCTCAGTAGAAATTTGTTGTTTCGTTTTCTTGTTTATATCCTTGTAGTTTAAGAAATTTGATTCAACTGTCCAATTACGTTTTAATATAGGATCGGTTGCGTTGATATTATATTTAACATTAGGGTATATATATTCCCATTTTTTTTCATTGCTATTATTTAGATGCTCATAAGCAGAGGAGTTAAAACTAAGATAACTATGATCTGTTTCTTTTGTAAAATTTAAACTATTTGTTAATACAGTTAGATCATTAATGTAGTATTTTCTAAGGTAAGTATTATTGTTAGTTGTTTCAATTTTATAGTTAAATACTCCGTAGGGATTACTGACATCGCCATTAATATTAGTGTGACTCCTAGTCCCTTGCCCAGATTCATTGTCAGTAATACTAGTGTCTATAGATACAAGATGATTTTTTGATAAGTACCTATAGTTCAGATTATAATAGTTGTCTGCCTTAGAGAATATATAGGGCGTAATTGTAAGATCTTTATTAGAACTAATATTGTAAAAAAAAGGCACAGAAATAGAGGTACCTAGGGTGTTATCATCTGCTAGACTAGGCATTAATATGCCTGATCTTTTTTTTACACTTGGATCTGGATGAGAGAAATAAGGAACATATAGAACAGGTATGTTTAATATGCTTAATGTTGCATTTTCATAATAAACATTTTTATTATTTGAATCGTGATAAACTCTTTTAGCATCAAGTTTCCAGCCAGGACAATTTTCAATCACATAGTTTTCTTTTAAGCATGGAGTATAAGTTGCATTATCTATTTTATTTACATTTGATTCTGTTCTGTTAAATGAGCTTCCAACAATTCTAGCCCCATCTTTTAATCTTATTTTAACATTAGAACCAATTGCATTATTAAATTTATCACCTGTTAAAAGTTTATTAAAATAATAATTATTATTAAATTTATCTAATAATTTAATGTTACCACTTGCTACAAACTCCAATTTTTCTTTATCATATTCTATCTTATCAGACACCAATGTTAGATCAGAGTTTTTAATTTTTACATTACTCTCTGCCTTTATTTTATTACCATCATTTGATACTTCAATTTTATCAGCTTTCAATAAAGTTTCGCCAGAGTCTTCAGAGTAAACTAGCGAAGTTGCAAAAGTAAGAGCTATACAATAAAGTAAGAACGTAAGATAAAAATAAAATTTATAGTTGATTAGTTGTGTCATGATTTTCTAATTAGTTTTTTATATTTATTTATTCCAAATGACATTATAAAAATCATAAGTGGGGTAATTAAAGATGAAATAAGTGGATTGACTTTAGAATTTTCGCCCAGAGCACTCATCAAGTTGGAGGTAAAAAAATAGATAAAAATTATCAAAAAAGAAAATATTACAACTTTTGCATATTTATCATTTTGTTTAATATCTACTATTATGGTGGTAGCAAGAAGAACTAGTCCAATAATAGTTAATGGCATAAATACTATATTATAAAAATATACTTTATAATCATTGGCGGAATAGCCAAGTTTTTCAAGTATATATATGAATGAGCCAAGTTGTATGAATGACATCATCTCAGGGGCGGACAAGCTATTCTTTATATCTTCCCTGTTGATTGAAGCGTTGTATTCTAAATAACTATAAAATTTTGGCTTATCTTCATCCTTTGTGTACAAAACATCATACATAAGCCATTTACTATTAGCTAATTTAGCTTCTTTTCCATCAATACGACCCTTAAAATCATTATCTTGATCATACTCAAGGAGCATAAAATTAATTAATGTGGCGCCCTCATCTTTAATGTTCTTGGCGTATATAATGTTTGTTATACCGCTTTGATTTTCTTGCATTAGCCATATTCCATTTTTGGAAACTGAAGTCATTCTGTCCATTCTTTTAATGTGCTTATAATCTAATTCTTGAAACTCTTTTTGAAATACAGCTGAAATAGGATTTACAATAAGTACAAAGAATATTGAGATTAAGAAGAAAATTAAGATGGGAGCTTTAGCAAGCTGAAGAGAAGACATCCCAGAAGAGCCCATAACTATATATTCAGAATTCCTTATTAGCTTCAAATAACAAATGATTGTAGAAAAAAATATTACAATAGGTAGCGTGGTAAAGCTAAGTGACGGTATGTTTAATATAGCTAATTTAAATATTATTTCTATTGGCACATTTTTATTAGTAGCTTTTCTAAATTGCTCTATTAAATCTGAAAAAAGTACTAATAAAGTAATTAAAATAAAAATAATAAAAAAAGTATATATAAAATTTTTTAATAAATAGATATTTAGTTTTGAAAACATTTTTAGTTAACTTTGGTAAAATTTTTAAATATATTAGCTTTTATGAAGAGGGTAAAAAATATTATTATTATGAATACAACTGGAGATAGGTAGCTCATGAATATGAGATCATTATTTTCAATTAACAGACTCTCCATTGTAATTTCAAAAAATTTTATAAATAGGCCACTAAATAAAATTAATGCTATAATGAAACCTGACTTATCATCTGGTTTTTTTATTAACTTAAATATAATGAGCGGTAAGAAGACTAGTGCGAATACATATAAAGCCTTCACAAATCTACTGTGAAAAATACCATATTCTTCTCTATTATTTTCATTATTTAAAATTTTATTTAATAGGCTTGAAGTTGATTTTTCATCAGCATAGTAAAATTTTTTTTCAGCCTTATTAAATGCTCTTAAGTCCACAGAGTAGCTTTCAAAGTCAATTTCAGATATATTTTGACTCTTTGAATCATAGATTTGCATTGTTCCATTGTACAAGAGAATTGAACTATTACCATTTTCACTATTTAAATAACCGCTTTTAGCTAAGTATGTTTTAACATTATTTTCTTCAGTACGATCGTGCAAAAGTATTCCATATATATCTTGATCTATTATTTTTTTAAAAAAAACAGTCAAATTACTGTCAGGGGTAATAAACCTTCGTTCTTTAAGTATGGAAGTATCAATGTTAGAATTTCGAATCTCAATTATTTTATTTCTGATTTCCGCTGAGCAAATTGGAACTAAGTATGTACTTAAAAATAAAACAATTAAAAAAAATATTATACTAATAAATGCTAGTGGCTTAAATAATATATCTCTATTAGAGTTTCCAGTAGATCCAAATATAATCAGCTCACTGTCTAATCTTAGTTTGTTAATACCAAATATTATGCCTAAAAATATAGATATAGGAATTGTGATCAATGATAGTTTTGGTAGAAGTAAAATTGCATAAATAAAATAAGTAGATATTGAAACGCTGTCATTAGAAAGTAAGTCTAAATGTCTTAGAGCTTGGCTAAGCCAAATAACAACTGTCAAAAGTGAAAAAATAAACAGAAAACTTGAAGTAATCTCTTTAATTACATATATTGATATTCGGGACATATTATTTTTCAATTATATCAATATTTTTTTAAAGGTACATAATACAATGGATTTTCAGTTTAAAAAGCTAGTCATAGAAAAAGATCATGTAGCAATAGTCTTTTGTGACGCTAAAAGCAAATTATTAGGATTTGCAAAAAAATTAGATCAACTATCAAAAAAAGAGCTATCTAATACAATTAATAATGACTCCTCTTTTTTAAAACGAAAATCAAAAATATTTGACTATGCTGTCATTCATGCCCCTGCAAATCTGAATTTGAGTAAAGTGTATGTTTTTAGGCTAAAAGATTTCACTAAGTTTACGATTCGAGATTTTCAAGTTTTAGGAGGTTACTTGCATTCGTTAATTTCATTTTATCAAGAAGATAATGTGGGTATTTATCCTGATGGGATAGTTTCTAGAAACATAAGTTCAGTTAACGGGATTTCTGAAATGTTACTTGGCTCTTTATTGGCTTCATACAAATTTAATAAATATAAAACACTTAATAAAAAAGAAGTTAAAGCTACCAAAGTAAAAATATATTCAAGCAATTATTCAAAAATTGATAAAAATTATTCTAATATTACAGCCATATCAGAGGGTGTTACCATGACAAGAAATCTTGTTACTGAGCCACCAAACATTATGACCCCTCCAGAGCTCGCTAAAAATGCAGAATCGCTTAAAAAATTAGGGGTTGATGTGAAAATTTTAGGTGAAAAAGAAATGACAAAACTTGGTATGGGGTCGTTATTAAGTGTTGGAAGAGGTAGTGAGCATGAATCAAAATTAGCTATTATGAAATGGACAGGTCATAAAAATAAAAAAAAGAAACCGCTAGCATTTGTAGGTAAAGGTGTTTCATTTGATACCGGTGGAGTTTCATTAAAACCTGCCAATGGAATGGAAGAGATGAAATATGATATGGGTGGCTCTGGTGTTGTAATAGGATTAATGAAAACCCTTGCACTAAGAAAAGCTAAAGTTAATGTTATTGGCGTCGTAGGACTCGTTGAAAATCATATTGGAAACATGGCAACTAGACCTAGTGATGTTATAACTTCGTATTCAGGGCAAACTATTGAAGTCTTAAATACGGATGCTGAAGGTCGGTTAGTCCTTGCTGATGCTCTTTATTACACGCAAGAGCAATATAAGCCTGAATTTATGGTTGATCTGGCAACCTTGACGGGCGCTATTGTTGTAGCGCTAGGTGATGAGTATGCTGGATTATTCTCAAATAATGACATGCTGAGCAAACAACTAGAAGAGGCTGGAAAAATTGAGGATGAAAAATTATGGAGATTTCCTCTTAATGACAAATATGACAAGATGTTAAATTCTCCGATCGCTGATATGCAAAATATCTCAAGTGGAAGAGGGCCCGGATCTATAACTGCAGCACAATTCTTACAAAGATTTGTCAATAAGACTCCTTGGGCACATTTAGATATTGCTGGAACGACATGGACTAAGACTGGACTTCCAACTTCACCTAAAGGCTCTACAGCGTTTGGCGTTAAATTATTAAATCGATTTATTAACAAATATTATGAAGGAAAATAAACAATGACTATTGAAAGAACTTTTTCTATGATTAAACCTGATGCAACTGAAAGAAATTTAGTTGGATCTGTAACAGCTATGATTGAAAAAGCTGGCTTAAAAGTAATCGCCTCTAGAAGAGTTAGGATGACCCAAGAAAAAGCTGCAGAATTTTATGGCGTGCATTCAGAAAGACCATTCTTTCAAAGTTTATGTGATTTTATGTGCTCAGGTCCTATTATCGTTCAAGTGTTAGAGGGAGAAAATGCTGTTAAAAAAAATAGAGAGCTTATGGGAGCTACTAATCCAGAAGAAGCTGAGGATGGAACGATAAGAAAAGTACACGCTGTATCTTTAGAGAAAAACTCAGTTCATGGCTCAGACAGCATTGAAAATGCGGCCATAGAAATAGCTCACTTTTTTACAGAAGATCAAATTCACCCCTAGTTAAATACTTTAACTTAACAATTGTTTTATTGCAGCAGGGTAGATTCTATGTTCGACCTCTAAAATTTTTTTACTTAGAGTTTCTATGGTTTCATTATTATTTATAGGCACACTTTCTTGAAGTATAATATTACCGCTATCAACCTCACCATTAACAAAGTGCACAGTGCAGCCAGAAATTTCATCTTTAGATTCTAAGACTCGCTGATGCGTGTTAAGCCCTTTGTATTTTGGAAGTAGTGAAGGGTGGATATTAATGATTTTATCCTTAAACAAAGCAATAAATTCATTTGATAATATTTTCATAAAGCCAGCAAGACATATTAGTGATGCATTATACTTGTTAATATGTTCTGAAATACATCTTTCAAAAGTGATATTAGAATCAAATTGTTTTCTTTCCACTATGCAATAGGGGATATTATTCTTAATAGCTATATTTAAACCTAAAGCATCTCTATTATCAGAAATTACCAAGGAAACTTCTCCTGGAAAATCTTCATTCAGTGAATTAGAAATTATTGATTGCAAGTTCGAGCCACGACCAGAAATTAAAACAACAATTTGTTTCTTCATTTAGTTAATGTACCAAATAGGAAGACAGGCCTATCTTTGATATTTGTTTTGAGTGATATATATCCTAGTGAAGATGATTTAAATTTATATTTTTTTATAATTTTTTCAATTTTTTCTTCATTATCTTTTTTAGCAATCAATGTCATGCCATAGCCAGCATTGAAAGTCTTTAGCAGTTCATTTTCATTAACTCCACAAGAAAGTATCCATTTATATAATTTACTTAATTCCCAATTATCTAAATTTATGTTTGCTTGAAATTTTGAATCAAGAACACGAGGCAAGTTTTCAATTACACCCCCACCAGTTATATGCGCACAAGACTTAATAAGATTTTTTTTATAAAGCTCTAAGATTAAATTAACATAAATTAAAGTTGGTTCTAAAAGATATGCTCCAATCGTCTTCTTTTTATCAAAAGAAAAAAATTTATTTAATGAAATTTTTTTATCTTTAATTATTTTTCGAATTAATGAGTAGCCATTAGAATGAAGCCCAGAAGACTTTACACCAATAATAATATCATTTTTCTGTACTTTTTTCTTTTTAATAAGATTTCTTTCAAGTAGTCCAACACCAAATCCAGCAATGTCATACTTACCAGACGCATAAAATCCTGGCATTTCAGCAGTTTCACCACCAAGCAATTGACAGCCTGATTGATTGCAGCCGTTTAGAATTCCTCTAATTACATCAGTGCTTTTTTTAATATCGAGTTTACCAGTAGCTATATAATCTAAGAAAAATAATGGTTTGGCGCCACTTACAATAATATCATTCACACACATGGCAACAAGATCAATTCCAATAGTTTTATGGTTATTTAGGGTATTTGCAATCTCAAGCTTTGTTCCCACACCATCTGTTGCAGCAACTAAATACGGACTATTTTTAATGTTACTAAGTTTGTAAAGCCCAGCAAAACCACCTATAACAGACTCATTTGTAGTCTTCTTCTTATCATTTTTAATAGTTTTTTTGATATTTTCGACAAATTTATTACCTTTATCTATATCGACACCGGACTTACTATAGCTATATTTTGACATATTTAATTTATATAAGAGCTTTATGAAATATACAATGAATCGTCTAATTATAATCTTCTTAGCACTATATTGCATATCTTTTTTTTCTATAAACAATGCTTTTAGCAAATCAAGATATATTATTACAAATATATTAATTAAAATTGATAGCGCCAATACTGCTGATATAAGAAACAAAGCAATAACAAAAGCTCAGCATGAAGCTTTTGAAAAAATGATAGAGCCAATTGTTCACCCGGAAGAAATTTATAAGTTGTTTCCAATAGATAATAATATTTTAAATAAACTTGTTAGTGGGGTAGAGCTTAAAGAAGAGCTGATTCTTGATACAGGGTATAAGGCAAATTTTACAATAAATTTTAATCCAGAACGTGTTAGAGAATTTTTTGAAAAAAATAAAATTATTTACTCTGAAACTGAATCTAGACTAGTCAACCTTGTCCCTATACTTTCATCAAATTTCAATCAAATAGAGTTTGAAGATATCTGGAATAATACTTGGAAAGAATCAAATAAAAATGATGGCTTATTTAATCTTAAAATTACTGAAAGACTTAATCTTAATAATCCAAGCTTATCATTAGATGAATTTTTGAGCCTAAACATTAGTGAGGAAATGTTTTTAAATGGCCAAAGTAACAACATTTTATTATGGGCAAACTATATTCAAAATAAAAATAATGACGAAATTAATGTTATAATTAAATGTATATTCAAGGAAAGAACTTTTACACTTACAAAAAAATATATTATTCAAGAAGAGGAAGTAAGTGTTGATTTGATAAAAAATTCAGTTGTTAAATTAAACAAGGAACTGTTTAATTTATGGATTGAAAGCACTTCTACTTTTGACATCACTACTCCTTACAAAATTAGAGTGATTGACACTGATTTAAAAACTTGGTCTGCAATTGAAAAAAAAATGTCTAATATTAAGACTATAAAAAAAGTAGACATTGAATATTATGAAATTAATAATTTAATGGGTACAATCTATTTTGATGGCAATCTAAGTAAACTAAAACTAATTTTATCAGAAAATAATATTTCACTTACTTTTCTTGGTAAATATTCAGATATAAAATTGATATCAGAATGAAATCATTTCCAAATATACTATCTATAATTAGAATACTCTCAGTTCCATTCATCCTTTGGCTACTAATACTAGACAGGTATTTAGCAAGTGCTTTAATTGTAACAATCGTAGGGTTAACTGATTTTTTTGACGGTTACTTAGCAAGGAAATATAATGCGGTATCAAAAATAGGCTTCTTTTTAGATGCTATAGCTGATAAATCTTTAGTAGTAACTATATACTTTGTCATTGGAATTAAATTAATGTTGCCAGTATATTTAGTAATATTAATAATTTTTAGAGAAGTGCTTATTTCATGTTCTTACATATTCGGACTGATTTTAGGTAAAAAAATTGATTTAAAGCCAATATTTATTAGTAAAATTAATACATTTTTACAAATATTATTAATAGTTACGGTATGTTTATTGGCAATTGATAAATTTAATATATTAAGTTTTGTTAATCTGTTTAAACCAGCGCTGATTATCCTTGTATCTATTACTACTATATCCTCTTCTTTTCTTTATATGGTTATGTGGTTTAAAAAAATTGATAATGTCTAATATGAGCCAATTTGTATTTAATCTTGAATTACAAGAAAGTTTTAAAAAAAGTGATTTTTTTGTTAATAGCACAAATAAGCAAGCAGTAAACCTAGTTGAACTATGGCCTAATTGGCATAATAAAGCTGCAATTATTTACGGCGATAGAAAATCTGGCAAATCTCATTTAGGAAATATTTGGTTACAAAAATCTAATGCTAAATTTATCGACATAAAAACAATGGATATCACGCGTGATAATTTTACTAACCATTGTTATTTAATTGATAATTTTTCATACATTAAACCAGAGCAGGAGAACATTATTTTAGATATGTATAACGATGCACTGTTTAATAATAACTACGTTTTGTTTTTGTGTAATATTGAAAATAGAATAAAATTTAAATTTAAAGATTTAGAATCGCGCTTTAACTCATTTTTATCTACATCTATTAGAGATCCTGATGACCAGGTTATAGAGGTTATTGTTGTAAAATATTTTTCAGATAATCAAGTCACAATTGCAAGAGATGTTATAAAATATTTGGTTGGAAGAATTATTAGAAACTATAGCGGTATTAGTATCACTTTGAACAACATCAATGACTTATCTTTTAAAAATAAACAAAAGATCACAATCCCTTTCTTAAGAGATAATTTTTTTAAGTAAGAATTCTTTAAAGCTATTTATTTTTTGATCAAATCTTTTATTTTTATTACTTGCTTTTAAATTATTTATTTCAAAATATTTTTTTGATGCTGATATTATAGTTTTATCTGATATGACCCAATTTCTTGGAAGATTCAATTCCTGTGCTGAGGCTTCTCTCCATTCAGTGAATAATTTTACTTTAGACTTAATAACATTTTTTTTTCTTAAGTTTATTTTTTTATAGGCTAATTTAATATCATAGATTTCTGATACAGCTTTTAATTTTTCAGTTTCAACCTTTAGTAATCTGACCTTTCTCTTAGATCTAATTTTTCTATATAGCTCTTTATATAAGGCAGGTAAGTACTCAACATCTAGAGCAGCATATTCAATCTGTTTATCTTTTAATGGTCTTTTGCTCCAATCTGAGACTTGATATTTTTTACTAAGTTTTTTTTTACATATTATTTCTACTAAATTACCATAACCAACATCATTTTCTTTGATTGTTAAATTTGCAGCTAATTGTGTATCGAATATAGGCCAAGGTATCTCATTAAATATATTCATTAGAACCTCCATATCTTGTCTTGCTGAGTGAAATACTTTTAATATTTTAGGATTTATAAAAATTGCAGTAAGAACACTTAAGTCCATACCTATTGCCAAGGTATCTATTAGATACACATTTTTCTTAGCTTTTATTTGTACAAGACAAAGCTTGGGCCAATATGTGTTGTTTCTTAAGAATTCAGTATCAACAAATAATACTTCATTTTTTTTTAGAACTTTGGCTATTTTTAATAATGATTTATTATCTTGGACTAATTCCATATAATTAACTATATAGTACCTTAAAATTATTAGTATGAATAAATATCGATCACATCATTGCAATGAGATTTCTGTCAATAATATTGATGAAACAGTATCTATATCAGGATGGATAAATAGAAAAAGAGATCATGGCAATTTATTATTTCTAGATTTAAGAGATCATTATGGGGTTACACAATGTGTAATTGATAATAGCAATACGACAACCCTTGAGTTAATAGAGAGTTTAAGAGTTGAATCTGTAATTAAAATTGTTGGAAAAGTAATTAAACGACTTCCTGAAACAGTAAATAAAGAATTATCAACTGGTGAGATAGAAATAGCAATTATTTCAGTAGAAGTTTTATCTAGTGCCGATGAATTACCAATGCCTGTTTTTGGAGATTCTAATTATCCTGAAGATATTAGATTAAAATATAGATTCTTAGATGCCAGAAGAGAAGGCTTGCATAAAAATATTCAATTAAGGTCAAATGTCATAGCCTATATTAGAGAATTAATGACTGCAGACGGCTTTCTTGAAATGCAAACTCCAATATTAACGGCCTCAAGTCCAGAAGGAGCAAGAGATTATCTCGTTCCAAGCAGAGTACACCCAGGCAAGTTTTATGCGCTACCTCAGGCGCCACAACAATTTAAACAATTAATTATGGCAGCTGGATTTGATAAGTATTTTCAAATAGCTCCGTGCTTCAGAGATGAGGATGCAAGAGCAGATAGAAGTCCAGGTGAGTTTTATCAACTTGATATGGAAATGTCATTTGTTGATCAGGAAGATATTTTTAATGCTATAGAGCCTGTTTTATATAAGGTTTTTGAAAAATTTTCTGATAAAAAAGTAGGTGAGAGCCCTTTTCCTAAAATTACCTATGCTGAAGCTATAAAAAAATATGGAACAGACAAACCAGACTTAAGAAATCCTATAATATTATCAAATCTAACTAGCATCTTTAATGCTTCAGGAGTGTCTTTTGAGGCCTTTAAAAAATTAATTACTAATGGTGCCGAAGTCATTGGCATTCCTTGTCCAGGCGGAGCTAGACAAGCAAGAAGTTTTTTTGATTCTATGAATAAGTGGGCAATTAAAGAAATGAATGCGCCTGGCTTAGGCTATATAATTTTTGAAGAGCTCGATGGTAAATTGAATGCTAAGGGTCCTATAGCTAAATTTATGCCCGAAGAATCTCTTCAGGAAATGTATAAAAATGCCAAACTTGCATCAGGTGATGCAATATTTTTTTCATGCTCAGCACCTAAAACTGCCTATGAACTTGCTTCAGCAACTCGTGATAGATTAGGAATAGAATTAGATCTAATTGAAAAAGATGTATTTAGATTTTGTTGGATCATCGACTTTCCAATGTATGAGCTTGACGAGCAAACTCAGAAGATTGATTTTAGTCATAATCCATTCTCTATGCCACAAGGTGGGCTTGAAGCCCTTAATAACATGGAGCCACTAGATATCTTGGGCTATCAGTATGACATTGTTTGCAACGGAATTGAGTTGTCATCTGGCGCAATAAGAAATCACATACCAGAAATTATGTTTAAAGCATTTGAAATTGCTGGCTATAAAAAAGAACAAGTTACAGATAAGTTTGGAGGCATGATAAATGCTTTTAGTTATGGTGTTCCACCGCATGGTGGAATAGCTCCTGGAATAGATAGAATTATTATGCTTTTAGCTGATGTTAAGAATATAAGAGAGGTGATTTTATTTCCCATGAATCAGCAGGCACAAGATCTTATGATGAATGCGCCAGCTGAAGTATCAGAAGAGGTTCTCTCTGAATTATCCTTATCTAAGATTGAACCTTCTCTTGATTAAGAACAACCAGTTGTTGCACCACAGCTATCACATTTTAAGCAAGTACCATTTCTAACAAGAGTAAATGCACTACATTCAGGACAAGAGTCTCCTTCATAACCCATCATTCTTGCCACTTGAACCTTGCTAGCCATAGCATCCCCAGAAGAACTAGTGGATTTAACTGCGTCTGGAACTTTACTTTCTCCAACATCAGATGGTTTGTTATATGAGCTGACTTCGCTGGAAGAATTGACAACCATAAGATTATCCGATTGCTGACTCCTTAAAAAACCTTGGCTACTCATTTTTTTTACAATTTTCCATGGAATTTGGTTTTTCTTTAAAGTCCCTTCTTCAGCGCCTGAACCAAGAGAGAAATCAACATCTGAATTATCAGTATGAGCCAAGTCATTTCTAGAAAGATAAGAAACAGCAAGCTCTCTGAATACATAATCTAGAATTGAGGTAGCATTTTTAATTCTATCATTGCCCTGAACTACGCCCGAAGGATCAAATCTAGTAAATGTGAATGCTTCTACATATTCCTCTAAAGGAACTCCATATTGAAGTCCAATTGATATTGCAATTGCAAAATTATTCATAAGACTTCTAAGGAAGGCACCTTCTTTATGCATATCAATAAATATTTCGCCTAAAGTGCCATCTTCATATTCGCCAGTATGCAAGTACACCTTGTGACCACCAACAATAGCTTTTTGAATATAGCCTCTTCTTCTATCGGGAACCCTGTTTCTTGCTCCGTAAACAGCTCTTTCAGCAGCTTCTTGAGCTACAGCCATAGTTCTTTCGATTGGTGTTGGTTTGGACATAACTTCATCTTCGTCTTCATCAATATCTTCAACTAGTTTCGAAGCTAACGGCTGACTTAACTTAGAGCCATCTCTATATAGAGCATTAGCTTTAGTACCAAGTTTCCATGACATCAAGTAAGCTTCCATGCAGTCTTCTACACTCGAATCGTTTGGCATATTAATGGTTTTAGATATTGCACCTGAAATAAAAGGTTGAGCTGCAGCCATCATTTTAATATGACTTTCAGTTGATAAAAATCTTTTACCAATTTTACCACAGGGGTTAGCACAATCAAAAACACTAAGATGCTCTTCCTTTATGTGTGGAGCTTCTTCAAGTGTCATAGTTCCACAACAATAAGTATTTGCCTCATCAATTTCTTGACTTGAAAAGCCTAACTCAGAAAGCATATTGAAATTGAAATCGTTCAATTGTTCTTCTGTAAAATTTAAAATTTCAGTACAAAACTCTTTACCAAGATTAAAAATATTAAAAGAAAATCGGATATCAAAAACATTTCTTAAGTTATCTTCAAGAATATCAAACTCTTTATTAGTAAATCCTTTTGCAGCTAATGACTCATGATTAATAAATGGTGCCGTTTTAAGTGTGCCGTGACCTACTGCATAATCAATAATTTCTGTGATTTCATTTTCAGTATATTGAAGCTGATTCAAGGCATCTGGAACTGTTCTATTAATAATTTTAAAGTATCCACCACCAGCAAGTTTTTTAAACTTAACCATAGCAAAATCAGGTTCAATACCAGTTGTGTCACAGTCCATAACAAGACCTATGGTACCAGTTGGCGCAATCACTGATGTCTGAGCATTTCTGTAACCATATTTTTGACCTAGTTCATAAGCAAGATCCCAGCATTTTTGAGCTTCAATCCCAAGGGTTGTATCTCGTACGTTTTCAATTACAAGAGGAACAGGGTTTGTGTGTAAATCCTCATAACCATCCGCATGACCATAAGCAGCTCTTCTATGATTTCTAATTACTCTTAGCATGTGTTTTGAGTTTTGAGCATAACCAGGGAAGGGGCCAAGCTCACCAGCAATCTCAGCCGAAGTTGCGTATGAAGTACCTGTCATTAGAGAAGTTATCGCTGCACATATAGATCTACCTTCATCAGAGTCATAGGAAATACCTTTAGACATTAAGAATCCACCTAAGTTAGCGTAACCAAGGCCAAGTGTTCTATATTCATAAGAAAGTTTAGCAATCTCTTTTGAAGGAAACTGAGCCATCATTACTGATATTTCTAAAATTAATGTCCATATCCTTACCGCATGCTTAAATAATCCTATTTCAAGAGATTTATTATCATCCATAAATGTCATTAAATTTAAAGAGGCAAGATTACAGGCAGTGTTGTCCAGAAACATATACTCTGAGCAAGGATTTGAAGCTTTAATCTCGCCGCTTGCTGGGCACGTATGCCAGTCATTAACTGTTGTGTGAAACTGAATACCCGGATCCGCACAGGCCCAAGCAGCATAGCCAACTTCATCCCACAGCTCTTTTGCTCTAATAGTTTTATTTATAGCCCCATCAGTTCTATTAATTAAGTTCCAATCTTCATCATTAACAACAGCATTAATAAAATCATCTGTTACTCTTATAGAGTTATTAGAATTTTGCCCTGATACAGTTAGATATGCTTCAGAATCCCAATCAGTATCATAGGTTTGAAATTCAATTGATTTATAGCCCTGTTTGGCAAAATGTATAACTCTTTGTATATAATTTTCTGATACATCTGATTTTCTTGCAGCTACAATTTCCCTTCTAAGAGCTGGGTTTTGATTTGGATCAAAACAGCTCTCACCATCTCCCTCGCAGTTGTGACAGGCATTCATAACTTGTTTTAAATGCTTAGAGCAAACTTTAGATCCGGTAACTAGTGCAGCAACTTTTTGCTCTTCAGTTACTTTCCATTTAATAAATTCTTCTACATCCGGATGATCTATATCAACAACTACCATTTTTGCAGCTCTTCTTGTCGTTCCTCCAGATTTAATAGCACCCGCAGCTCTATCACCAATTTTTAGAAAACTCATTAATCCCGAAGATTTACCTCCACCGGACAAGCCCTCAGAGCCACCCCGAAGGTTTGAAAAATTTGTTCCAGTACCAGAACCATATTTAAATAAACGAGCTTCCCTAACCCATAAATCCATTATTCCACCTTCATTAACTAAATCATCATTGATTCCTTGAATAAAGCATGCGTGTGGTTGAGGTCGTTCATATGAACTAGCTGATTTAGTTAGTTTACCAGTTGTGTGGTCGACGTAATGATGTCCCTGTGACGGACCATCTATTCCATATGCCCAGTTTAAACCAGTGTTAAACCACTGAGGACTATTTGGGGCAATCATTTGATTTGCAAGCATAAATCTCACTTCGTCAAAAAAAGACTTAGCATCTTCTTCAGTAGTAAAATAATCGCCTTTCCAGCCCCAATATGTCCATGTTCCAGCAAGGCGATCGAAAACCTGTTTAGAGCTGGTTTCAGAGCCAAAAGATAAATCTTCTGCTTCAGTGTCTGCATTTTGAGCTAGAAGCCATGTAGGGATATTTTTTTCTGATCTATTTATTGTTTTATTGGGAACACCAGCTTTTCTAAAATATTTCTGTGCCAATATATCACTTGCAACCTGACTCCATTTAGACGGCACTTGTAGGTTTTCAAGCTTAAAAACAACAGACCCATCTGGATTGAGTATCTCACTTTTTACTTCTTTGAATTCAATTTCATCGTATGGAGTTTTTTCTGGACTAGTGAATTGACGTGTTATTTTCATTTATATATTTTCCCTTTTAAAATTTAATATTTAACTTCGATAATAGACATTCGAGAATTAAATAACTTAATTTTAAATAACTCGACCGGTCGATCCAAAAACAAATAAATCTGTAAGTTGGAATAGTCATATTTCATGATTTGAAATCCTAAGTCAATATCTAGTATTGAATATATTTAACATATACTAGATGATGTGTTGTGGTTATGTGACTAACTTTAAAAAAATTAACAATATCAACGATTTATACAAATTTGATAATTTGTAATTTGTTGAAAAAGTGTGTAATTAGGTGGATATGATATTTAAAGAAATTTTTACATGGTGGCATAATCAAACCATAGGAACCAGAGTATGGACTTTTTTTAACGGCCATAGAATCGGAGATGACAAATTTGGTAATGTATATATGCAAAATAAATCTGATTCGCATAGATGGGTTATCTATAAAGGTGAGATAGATTCAACAAAAGTCCCCCCTGAATGGAATGGTTGGCTCAGGTATACTTCAAATGAAGTACCTTCATTGAAAAAAAAATATGACTGGGAAAAAGAACATCTTCAAAATCAGACAGGAACTGCCAATGCTTACTATCCAAATCTGTCAATAGTTAGAAATCCAGAGAATAAAAAAAAATCTGAGTATGGAAAATGGACGCCAAAAAATTAATAAGCTAATCTTGTTATTTGTAGCCTTATCAATAAATAATTTTGCTTATGCAAATGAGATTGAAATTGATATTGCACCTTTATTAAATCTAGATGATATTGCTCCAAGCTACGATGAATCGGAAGAGGAAGATGAAATTAATGTTCCAGATATTATCCCTGAAATAATTGCTGAAGAAATTTCCGATGGTGATATGGAGTTTGTTTCAATAGGAGTTCTTAATAAGGTTACGGCGCAAGTTTCGTTAGTTGATGTTTCAGTTGGAAGTTATGCTCTTTCATATGATTTAAAAATTTTTGCAAAAGCCTGCTATGTTTCATTACCAGAAGAAAAGCGAATGACAGCAGCGTATTTAGTAATAGATGACCTAAATAGTGAAAATGATTTTTCTGGATGGATGATAAAATCATTACCTTCCGTTTCATCAATGGAGCATTCACTATACGATGTATGGCTTAATGACTGTTACTAAGTAAGAGATGAGATATTTTCTTCAAGCCATTTAATTGATACGGATCCTTTTTTAAATTCCTCAGAAGACAGTATTTTTTTGTGTAACTCAATATTAGTTACAGTACCTTCAATAATAATTTCATCTAAAGATCTCAAAGCACGTCTTATGGCATGCTCTCTATCTCTGCCAGTAACAATTAATTTAGCAAGCAGATTATCATAATAGTGAGGAACTTTATAGCCAGAGTATATAAAGGTATCAAACCTAACTCCATTACCTGCTGGTGGATGGAATAAATTAATTGTACCAGCACTTGGCTTGAATGTTTGTGGGTCCTCTGCATTAATTCTACATTCAATAGAATGACCTAAAGGATTAATTTTAGATTGATCAAAACTCAACGGCTCACCAGCAGCAACAGATATTTGTTCTCTTACTAGGTCAATTCTAGTTATCATTTCAGTGATTGGATGTTCAACTTGTAATCTAGTATTCATTTCCATAAAATAAAACTTACCTTTATGGTAAAGAAATTCCAATGTACCAAGTCCTAAATAGCCCATTTCTTTTATAGCACTTATTACAGTTTCAAATAATTGAGCTTTGTCCTCAGGACTAATTCCTGGAGCAGTTGCTTCTTCAATAACTTTTTGATTACGCCTTTGAACTGAACAATCTCTTTCATGGAGATGAACAAAGTTCCCAAAAGCATCTCCAATAACCTGAACTTCAATATGTCTAGGAGCGTCGATAAATTTTTCTATGTAGACATCATCATTTCCAAAGAAAGATAAGGCCTCTTGTCTTACTATAGAAAAATTTTCATTCATTTCTTTTTCACTATTAATAACTTTCATGCCACGACCACCACCACCCGCAGCAGCTTTTAATAGGATAGGGAAACCTATCTCATTTCCAATTTTTAATGCATCAGACAAGTTCTCAATCTTGCCTTCCGAACCAGGAATAGTAGGGACCCCGAGTTTCTGCATAATTTTTTTGGCTTGAATTTTATCACCCATTTTCTCTATATGTTCGTACTTAGGGCCTATAAATGTCAATCCATGATCAGATACCATTTTTGCAAAACTTGCATTCTCAGATAGAAATCCATACCCTGGATGGATAGCTTCGGCTCCGGTAATTTCACAGGCGGCTATCAATGCATGAGTATTAAGATAACTTTTATTAACTTGATTTGGGCCTATGCAAACACTTTCATCTGCAATTCTTACATGCATTGATTCACTGTCAGCCTGCGAATAAACTGCAACAGTTGCAACTCCAAGCTCTTGACATGCACGATTAATCCTAACGGCAATCTCACCTCTATTGGCAATTAAGATTTTTTTAAACATTTATCTTAATGACTATTCAACAAGCATAATTGGTTGGCCGAACTCAACAGCTTCTTCATTTTCAACAAAAATCTTTAAAACCTTACCTTGAAGAGTCGATTCAATTGGATTCATTGTTTTCATTGCTTCTATAATAACCACAGTTTGTTTTTTTCTAACTTGATCACCTTCATTAACAAACTTATTGGCCCCAGGTTCAGCTTGAAGGTAAACAGTACCCACCATTGGTGAAGTTATTACTCTTGGATCATTCTTATAATCAGTATCTGAATTATTAGAATCAGGTTCATTTGACTGAGAAATTTCCTGCTGAATTTTGGTTGCAATTGCTCCCTTTGAAACAGATATTGCCATATCACCTTTTTGATAAGAAACTTCTGTAAGTTTCATTTCATCTAGAATATCTACTAACTCTTTAATAGCCTTTTTATCTATTATATTAGTATCTTTAGTTGCCATAGTTATTACCTTTCAACATTATATTAATTTTAATAATCCTTGAATAGCTAGTGCATATCCATTTATTCCAAAACCACAGATAAACCCATCGGCGCCTTTACTTAAATATGAATATTGCCTAAATTCTTCTCTTGAGAAGAGATTAGAGATATGAACTTCTATTTTTGGAATATTAATTGATAGCATTGCATCAAGAATAGAAATAGAAGTGTGAGATAGTCCACCTGCATTAATTATTAAGCCAGCCGCTTCTTTACCAGCCTTTTGAACCTGGTCTACAATTTCACCTTCGCTATTTGATTGCACAAATAGTAAAGAAATATTTAATTCATTTTCAATAATTATCTGATTAAGATCAGTTTCTAAGTCCGCTAAAGTTTTAGTTCCATAAATATCAGGTTCTCTGTCACCCAAAAGATTTAGGTTGGGGCCGTTAATTATATATATTTGTTTTTTTAACATAATTATTAATCAATATAAGATTTATCTTTTTTTATCATCTGCATTTTCGACCTTATCAGTAAGTATATAAAGAAGATCATTTGCTCGATACCATTCTACGCTATTATTATCAATATTTTTTATAGCTTTTTTAAGCATTGAAAGCGCAAGGGCCTTGTCTCCTCTCAAATAGTATCTTTCACTACTAGCATATTGAGCTAAAGCAAGGTCACCAGTTAAAGCATATCCCTTCGCTAACAAAAACCAAGCGTAGGAATTATTTGGGTTAAGAAACAGTGATTTATTAAGTGCCTTAATAGCAGCAATTAAACTTTCTTTGCTAGCTTCTGCTAATAAGTAATTTGCTAGGATCATTAATTGTAAATCATTTTCAACAGACATCAGTCTAATAACTTTTCTTTGTTCTAAAATAGCTAGATTGTGTTTTCCTATAGAAAAATATATTTCAGCTAGCATTTCATGAAAATAGGGATTGTTCTCTTCACTTGAAATTAATGATTCTATAGATTTAATTGCTTTGTTATAATTTCCATTTAATAAATAAATTGTAGCCATTGCATATTGAGCTTCAGCTGTATTTTTTCCACTATAAATAGCTAAAGTTTCTTTTTCACTATGAGTATAGGCAAATAATTTGCCCTTAATTAGTTCGAAACGTCTTTGCAAATCATCATTTAGCTTATACTTGCAGTTTGGATATTTTTTATAGCTACTGATAATCCAGTTATATCTATCTGATGTTTGAGGGTGAGTTGTCTTATATTTATAGTCTTCCGCATTCTCAAGTGATGAACGATCTAGTTTTTTTAAAAAACTTTCTAATCCTTGTACAGGCTGGGCACTTTTACACAATAAAGCAACGGCTGCCTGATCGGCTGCTGCCTCCTGTGTTCTTGAATAATATAAATAGCCATCTTGAACACTGGCAGATCCAACCATAATTGCAGCTAATCCAACATCCACCTGCCCAGTTAAAGTTCCAAGAATTCCAAGCAAGTAAATTGGTAAAGATTTATCACCTAGTTTAGAGATTTTTTCTTTTGTTCGGGATACATGACCTCCATTTATATGTGATAGCTCGTGAGCTAAGACACCTAGATATTCATCGTACGTACTTGACTGAATTATTAACTCTGTGTTTGTAAAAATATGCTGTCCAGACGTAACAAATGCATTAACATCATTGCTATTAATGAAATATAAATCAACTCTGTCTTTTTCTAGATTTGAGGTCTTTGTAAGAGGTAGTAGTAGTTCTTTGCTAAATTCCTCAAGCTCTACATCTCTAATAAGTTGCATAGAAAAGCTAGATGTAGTCAATATGTGCAAAGACAATATTATAAATATATAAAAACACTTCATATTGATAACATTAAACTTAAATGTGTTTTAAAATAGACAAATTATTTATTGACTCCACCATCCAGTTTTTTTAGAGAAGTTCTTTTTTTTAGGCTTAGCAGGTACTTCCTTAGGCTTAGTATCTTTTTTTAAATCTTCCTTAGGCTTAGTATCTTTTTTTAAACTATCCTTAGACTTAGTGTCACTTACTTTATTATCTACATGAGTAACATTTTTATCTTTTGTAGTATTTCTGTATTTTTTTGTCGGCTTATTTTGCAATTTTTTTTCAGAGCTTTTAGGTCTTTTTGTGTGCACCTGCTTCTTTTTCTTTTTTTGAATATTTGATTTGTCGTCATCTGCAAATACAATGACATCATTTTCCAGAAGAGGGTTTTCAGTAATACTTAGTTTAATTCCATATTTATTCTTAATCATATCAATTTCTTTTTCATGATTATTTTCTAGATATTTTGATAAAGATGGATTTATTTCAAATTTAATTACCTTAGTTTTTGAGTTAATTATATTTTGTTTAATTAAACCAATAATTTTTTGAGCACATGATTCTATTGATAATGTGCATTTCCACTCAATAAAGCTTTGACGTAATCTTTGTCTTGATAGTTCCATTAATCCAAATTGACTAATTCTATTAACTTGTATTCTAGCTCTATCAAGTTTAATTGCTTCTTTAATCTTTTTTTCTACCTGGCGATTATTTCTCATTTCATACATATCTATAAAATCAATTACAATTAACCCAGATAAATCTCTAATCTTAATTTGCTTTGAAATTTCCTCAGCAGCTTCAAGATTTGTCTTTACAGCTGTTTTTTCAATATTCCTTTCTTTTGTTGCGCTACCAGAGTTAACATCAATTGCTACCAATGCTTCGGTAGGGTTTATAACTAAGTATCCACCGGATTTTAGGTGAACAGTTGTATCGAACATCTTATTAAGTTCAGCTTCAACTTGGTGTTTTGCAAATATAGGCTCTTTACCTTTGTATTCTTTTACATATTTTGAGCAATTAGGCAGTAACTGAGCAACATATTTTTTTGTTTCATTGAATGCCTCTGTACCTTCAACATAAATATTTTTCATCTCCTTATTGTAAATATCTCTTATAGCTCTTCTGATTAAATTACCTTCCTCATGTATTAGTGCGGGTGCAATAGTAGTATCCTTAGTTGTATCTTGGACAATATTATTCCAAAGTTTTTTTAAGGTTTCGACATCTTTCTTTATCTCTATCTTTGTCTTATTTAAGCCTGCAGTTCTTACAATTAAACCCATATCAATTGGTAAATTTAATTCATTAATCATAATCTTTAATTTCTGTCTTTCTTCCGAAGAAGCTATTTTTCTTGATATGCCTTTAGTTTTCGTTGAGTTTGGCATAAGCACAGTATACTTGCCTGCTAAAGATATATATGAAGTAAGAGCGGCACCTTTATTTCCTCTTTCTTCCTTAACAACTTGAACTAAGATTAATTGTGAATTTTTCATAACTTCTTGAATCTTATATGATCTAAAAAGTTTTTTTCTGAGGTTATTATTTTTAGATTTTTCAAACTTTGAATTGTTAGTATTATTATTTTTAGATTTAGTAGAATTATCTGATTCTGATTCTGATTCTGATTCTGATTCTGATTCTGATTCTGATTCTGATTCTGATTCTGATTCTGATTCATTTCTTTGTAATTCAGAAGAGTCTTCTGAGGTGGCAGAATCGATAATATCATCGTCTTGATTGTGTGTCTCTTGATGTTCGGCTTCTGCAGCAAGTAAGGCTTCACGATCAGCTATAGGTATTTGAAAATAATTTGGATGAATCTCGCCAAAGGCTAAAAAACCATTTTTTTCTGACCCAATATCAACAAATGCAGCTTGAAGAGAGGGCTCTATTCTTGATATTTTACCAAGATATACATTGCCTTTTAAGTGCTTTACAGAACTTGATTCAAATTCAAAGTCTTCAAGTCCGAAGTCGCCAACGAGAGCAACCTTTGTTTGATCGACCTGAGATCCATCAATAAGTAATTTACTTGCCATTTATTTAAACCTTTCAAATGCAGTGATGCATAAAAATTTTTATTACAATATTTATTTATGAAGTTATTTTTTTTCATACTTAGAATATAATTTTATCAATAATGATATTTTTAAGTTTATACACTATATTTGGGGTAATAATAGTTTAATATTAATGAATAAACTGCTTGTTTGACTGCCTATTTTGCATACCACAAGTTTGACACAAATTAAGCTTAGTTAAATCATATGTTTCAAAAGTTAAATTATGTTCGAATATTTTTGTATTTAAGCACCGCTTTATTTATATTACCTCTCTTAATTTTAATTTCTCTCTCATTTAACCTTCCGGATTACAATGACTTGAAAGATTATCAGCCTTCAGTAATGACTAGAGTCCATAATTCAGAGGGCATTTTAGTTAAAGAATATTCCAACCAATACAGAATTTTTATTCCAATTAATGCTGTTCCTGAGATTATAAAGAATGCTTTTATTTCCGCTGAAGATAAAAATTTTTATAATCATATCGGAGTTGATGCTACTGGAATAGCTAGGGCATTTATTAATAATATAAAAAATATTTCTTCAAATAAAAGGCCACAAGGCGCATCTACAATTACACAACAGGTTGCAAAAAATTTTTTATTAACAGATGAACTTTCTTTAACTCGTAAAATTAAAGAAGCTATACTTGCAATAAAAATTGAATTAGCATTTTCTAAAGATAGAATATTAGAGCTATATCTTAATCAAATATACCTTGGATCAGGAACGTATGGAATTGCAGCTGCATCAAATAAATACTTTAATAAACCTTTGCAAGACTTAACGTTTAATCAAGCTGCATATTTAGCGGCACTTCCAAAGGCTCCAAGTAACTACCATCCAATAAAAAATAACAAAAATGCTATAAATAGAAGGAACTGGGTCCTAAAAAGAATGTATTTGAACAACTACATATCAAAACAAGATTTTGAAATTGCTAGTAAGAAAAAATTAGAAACAAGCATTAATGTTTTAAATACAAAATATTCTTCAGATTATTATAGCGAAGAAATCAGAAGAAGGACAATAGATATATTTGGCGAAAAAAAACTTTATAATGGTGGTCTCTCTGTAAGAACTTCTCTTAACTCAACTTTACAGACATTAGTAACTAGCTCCCTTCAAGAAGGCCTAATGAACTATGACAAAAGACATGGTTACAGAGGTGTGTTAGACAATTCCAGTAATGATAAGTGGTATAAGTCAATATCAACAAAACACATGAAACCAAGTCTATTTGACTTTGCACGTATTAAATTAGTCAATTCTAATACGTTAGTTTTAGAGAAAAAAAATAAAGAAGAATTTTTAATCTTATTAAAAAATAGTTTGTGGCTCAGAAAACATATTAACAATAACTACGTTGGCCCTAAGATAACTGACTTTAAAGAGATATTTAAAGTTAATGATATTGTTTATTTTTCTGATGACGGCAATGATGACTATATGCTTCAACAGTATCCAAAAATAAACGGGGCAGTTATTGCGATGGACCCTTATACAGGAAGAGTTTTATCAATGACGGGTGGGTTTGACTTTAAAATTAGCTCATTTAATAGGGCCGTACAAGCAAAGAGACAACCAGGGTCAGCTTTTAAACCTTTTGTTTATATCTCAGCTTTAGAACAGGGATTTCAACCTAATACGATGATATTAGATGCACCTTTTGTAATTGATCAGGGCGGGAAACTTGGAAAATGGAAGCCTGAGAACTATGGTAAGAAATTTTATGGACCATCTCCACTTAGGAAGGGAATTGAAAACTCAAGAAATTTAATGACAATAAGAATCGCTCAATATTTAGGTATGAATAAAATTTCAGAGGTAGCCAATCGATCTGGAATTGTAGAAGATATGCCAGAAATTTTATCAATGGCACTAGGAGCAGGCGAAACCTCCCTTATCGATATAACAAAGGCATATGCATCTTTTGTTAATGGTGGAAAAAAAATTAACCCAATATTTATTGATAGAGTTCAAGATAGAAGAGGTACAACAATATATAAAGCCGAACTTGGTGCATGTAATAATTGTAACAGCGAATATTCATCCACTAACTTTAAACCTAACTTAATTAATAATTCTGAGAGTATTTTTTCTGCAACACATTCATTTCAAATTACTTCGATGCTAAAAGGTGCTGTAGATAGAGGTACTGGAAAAAAAACTAGATTTACTGGAATTGAAATTGCAGGTAAAACAGGAACCACAAACAATAATACGGATGCATGGTTTATAGGTTATACCTCAGATTTAATTATAGGTATTTATACAGGCTTTGATGCCCCAATTAGTCTTGGTAGAAGAGAAACAGGCTCCTCTGTTGCGGTTCCAATTTTCAAAATGATTATGGAAGAATATTTAGCAACCAATAAAAGCTTACCTTTTTTGATACCCGAAGGAATTGAATTAATTAAGACAGATTTAAACACAGGAAAAATAACTACAATTATGAATGACAATAGTATCTATGAAGCGTATGGAAAAAATGATAAAATAAATTCATATAATGATACTTTAATTGGATTAGAAGGCTTTAAATCAATCCAAATAAATGAAGAAAATGATAATGATTATTTAGTATATTAAAATGGAAATAGAATTTAAAAAATTATTATCTATATCAAGAGAAAAACTTGAGAGTATTAGGGGGCATCTTTGACACCGATGAATCAAAATTAAAGTTAACTGAGTTAAAGTTACAGAGTGAAAAAACAAATTTCTGGGCTGATACGAATACTGCAAAAAAAGTTATGCAAGAGATAAGTGGTTTAGAAGAAAATTTAAATTTAATTATAAATTTTAAAAATAATTTAAACGACATTTCTGAGTTTTATGAAATTGCTACTCAAGAAAATGATATTGATGCAATTAAAGAATATTCTGATGAATTGATAAAAATAAATCAATTAATTGAAATAGAAGTTTTTAAATTACAGTTTAATGGAGATACTGATGTTAAAAATTGTTATCTAGAAATTCATGCTGGCGCTGGAGGAACTGAAAGTCAGGATTGGGCTAGTATGTTAAGGCGAATGTATTTAAGATGGGCAGAAAAAAATGAGTTTAAAACAAAAATTATTCATGAGTCATCTGGTGAAGAAGCCGGTATCAAATCTACAACAATATTAATTGAAGGTAAGTATGCTTTTGGCTATTTAAAAAAAGAATCTGGAGTACATCGACTTGTAAGAATTTCACCGTTTGATTCAAATTCAAGAAGGCACACAAGTTTTTCCAGTGTCTGGATTACGCCACATATTGATGACGATATAAATATTGAAATCCAAGATAAAGACTTGCGGGTAGATACATTTAGAGCATCTGGAGCAGGGGGCCAACATGTCAATACTACTGATAGTGCGATTAGAATTACACATATTCCAACAAATATAGTTGTACAGTGTCAAAATGAAAGATCTCAACATAAAAACCGTGATACTGCCATGAGTATGTTAAAATCTAAACTTTATGAATTTGAAATGCAAAAACTCGAAGGTGAAAAGAAGGTTTCAGAAGCTAGTAAAGCTGAAATAGGTTGGGGCAGTCAAATACGCTCTTATGTTTTACATCCTTATCGAATGGTTAAAGATCTAAGAAGTAACTATGAGGATAGTGATCCAGATGCAGTATTGGATGGAGAAATTGAAAAACTATTATTTTCAAATATTAAAATATAATGAATAGAATTAAATTTGTATTAATAGCGATCTTATTAATTTTTATATCAGCCACAGCTGTTATTATTTATATATTATCAACCGCTGGGATTGAATCAAAATACTTGCAAAGAAACTTATCTAATCAAATTAATAATAGTAACTACACCGTCAACCTCAGCAAAGTGAAAATAAAGCTTTTAAAGCAACAAGGGCTAGTAATTGAAATACCCTCTTTAGAAGTTATTTCTAATAAAAATTTTTTAGCTACAGATATAACAGTAGATTTTAATCTTTTAAATATTCTATATAAAGGAGTAGCTTTAGCAAATTTTGAACTATCCTCTGATATAAATTTTAATGATCAAAATTTTAATTTAAGCATTGAATCTAATCCCGATCATTATGTGGTTAAAAAATTATCAAATGAAAGTATTTCTTTAATAGATAGTATTATTATACCTAAAAATGAAATTAATATCTTTGAAATCAAATTTGAATTTACAAGTAAATTTATTAAGAAAAATTTTAACAAATTTATTGTTGATATTGATAATAAATATAGCTTAGATTCACTTGATATTTTATTTGATGAAAGCTTGAAATATACTGCAGACATTCAATTAAATTTAGATAATCAAGAATTATTTGTAAGAAAAATAGAAAATAAACTTAAAATAAACCCTGTTACTAAAATTAATTTTGCAAATATATATGATATAAAAACACACATTGAAATGTCCTTACCAACATCAGACATTCTCTCTATAGTTAAAAATTTTTCAAGCTATAGAAACTCAAATGATACTAGGTTTTTCAATATTCTTTCCAATGTATTGCATGAAGATCAATTGCTAGTTTTTGATTTTAATCTCATCAATTTATTAGAATTAAGCAATGTTAAATTGCAGCTGGATGGAAAAACCAAATTTGATTATATTCTAGATGACAATGCTAATCCAAGTTTTTTAAAAGGTAATGCTCCATATAACTTAACACTTATTAAAGACAACCAAAACGATCAAATATACTCTATTTCTGCAGGTATTGATCTTTCAAAAATTGAGTCTTTTATTAGGCAGGTAAATTTCAAAAAAAATATAAATGATATACTTAGTTTTGAAGTGACTAGTAATCTTAATTTGAAAGATGATATTGATTTCAAATTAAGTAGTAAAAATCCTAATGATATTAATTTTAGGGGAAAAATAACCCTATCTAAAAACAATGATTTAATTGTTGATAATCTTTATGTGAGCAATAAAAATAATGTCGATTTAACTATAAATGCAAAATTAACAAATAGAGATTTAATTATGTCAGTTATTGGTGAAACTCTAGATTTGTCGAAAAATGTTATTAATATTAATGATAAGAATAGAGAATATTATTTTAATTCTGAAAGCTATGTTATTTCAGCAAATAATGCTTTTTTAAGTGATGGTTTAATTGTAGATAGTTTTTCAGGGTCTATAAAGAAAGTTAAAAATCAAATTAAGGTTGCTTTTAGAGGTGACACATTGGATTCAAATTTTATTTATGAAAGAGAAAAAAACACCAAGAATGATAAAACTAAAATAGAATTAAGTAATTTAATTGACTCTGTTGGCCCAAACCATCCAGCAAGAAAAATAATTAGCAAAGGCGAGGCTAGTATCTATTCTTATAGAGATATAGGCTCATTAAGTACAAATGTTAATATTGATTTAAAAGATTTTATTCTAATCAATAGTCCTTCAACCCTTAAACTCTTATCTCTGCCATCATTTAGTGGTCTTAGTGCAGTACTTTCTGATGAGAGTGGAATTCAATTTGATCATGGGCAATTAAATTATGATGTTGATAAATTTATGTACTCAAATATTAATGCATTTGGAATTAATGACGGTATAGGGCTTATCTTAAGTGGAAATATTGATCGAATAAATAAAACAATGGATTTAACTGGCCAGGTATCACCCCTACAATTAATTAGTGGTATTATTCAAAAAATTCCACTAATTGGAAATATTTTTATTGGTGACGAGGGCGATGGAATTCTAGCCGTTGAATTTAATATGACTGGCAATCAAGATCATCCAGATGTTAAATCCAATCCTTTATCCATATTCAAACCTCGAATTTTTCAAAGAACTATTGATTTTTTAAATAAAAATTAATAAATTAATTTATTAATTTTATTAAAAAATGTCTTTTTTTACCAACGCTTATCATGACTTCATTTTTAGCATTAAAATCATCTTTAGTAAGTAGCCTTAGCTCCTCACTCACTACAATGCGGTTTATTTTTACACCACTGTTCTTAATGAGCTTCCTAGCTTCACTCTTTGATGTTGCAAAACCAATTTCTACAATCAAGTCATTTAAAAAAACTTTACTATTTTTAACAAGGTCAATCGCAAGATGAGGTAAATTTTCTGAACTTCCTTCATTCCTAAAGATATCACTAGCTGTTTTTTCTGCTACTAATGTCCTTTCTTTACCATGAAGCATTTCCGTTGCACGGTTTGCTAGCCTTATTTTCATGGCATTAATATCAATATTAATTTCTTTTTCCTGTATGTTTATTTCTTCAATATTAATATCAGTAAAGAGTCTTAGGAATCTAAATACATCTCTATCATCCACATTGCGCCAAAATTGCCAATAATCATAAGAAGATAATAAGTCTTCATTTAACCAGACTGCACCATCAACAGTCTTACCCATTTTCTCGTTTTTTGCATTAGTAAGCAACGGAGTAGTGAGACCATAAACCTCGTTAGAGCTATCGCGCCTTATTAAATCGATACCATTAACAATATTGCCCCACTGATCTGAGCCACCTATTTGTAATTTGCAATCAAACCTTTTATTCAACTCAAGGTAGTCATAAGCTTGTAATATCATGTAATTAAATTCTACAAAACTTAGAGATTGTTCTCTTTCTAATCTAAGTTTAACACTATCAAAGCTAAGCATTTTATTAATTGTAAAATGTTTCCCATAATCCCGTAAAAAATTTATATAGTTAATTTTATCAAGCCATTCAGCATTATTAGTATAAATAGCCTTATTGTTAGAGTTAAAATCTAAATATTTATTAAAAACTTTCATTAAGTTTGAGGCATTATCTTTTATATTATCGGCTGAAAGCACTTTTCTAGATTGATCTTTACCAGATGGATCACCAATTTTAGTTGTACCTTCACCAATGAGAATAATAGGCTTATGTCCATATTTTTGAAATAAGCGCATCATCATTATCTGAATAAGACTTCCAACGTGAAGACTTTTAGCGGTACAGTCAAATCCAATATAAAAATTAACAGATTTCTCCATTAAAAGTTTATTTAGTGCGGGCTCATCAGTGCACTGGTGAATAAAACCTCTTAATTTAAGTTCTTCAAATAAAGTCATATGTTTTTAATAATACAATATTGAGCTAGAATACAGGAAATATATATTAAATCATATGAGAAATTATTTTTTTGCTATTGGTATAATGAGTGGAACTTCAGCTGATGGAGTAGATCTAGCTCTAATTAAAACTGATGGACTGAATTATTTTGAGCCTGTATGTAATTATTCTATAAATTATGGTAAAAAATTAAAAGCTGATATAGCCACATTATCCAAAAATTTCTCTTCTAAAAAAAGCCTACACTACAAAATAATATTTTTAGAAAATGAGATAACATCTATATATATCGAAGGTATTAAAAAACTTTTAAAAAAAGCAAATGTCAAAACTAAAGATATTTATATAATAGGTGCTCATGGACAGACAATATTTCACTCCGCAAAAGAACATGTTTCTTTGCAGCTTGTAAATTCATCAAGTATTTCAAATTTTTTTAATATACCGGTAGCTTCTAATTTTCGTCAAAATGATATTCAAAATGAAGGGCAAGGAGCACCTTTAGTCCCCATATTTCATGCAGTATTAAGAAAATATTTAGATATATCTACGTCAACAATATTTATTAATATAGGAGGGATTTCTAATCTCACTTATGTTTCAAACATTGACTCTTTAATTGCTTTTGATACTGGACCTGGAATGTGTTTATTGGACCAATACATATATAAAACTAAGGGTGAGAAATTTGATCCGTATGGTAAGTATTCATACAATGGAACTGTTAATAAAAAAATTTTAAAAAATGAAATTTCTGATTCTTTTTTTAGAAAGAAATTTCCTAAATCATTAGATAAAAATTACTTTGATTTAGAAAAATATAAAAACTTAAATTTCTATGATGCGTGTGCAACAATTTCTATGTTTACAGCAGAATCAATAAGCCTTGGGATTAAACAGTTGGGTAAAAAATTTGAGTCTATTATCGTAATGGGTGGAGGTAGTAGAAATTTATTTATTTTAGATCAAATTAATAAGATTACAAAAAAAAATATATATTCAATAAATGACTATAGTCTTCTTGATGATCAAATTGAAGCACAGGCTTTTGCGTACTTAGCGGTTAGATCAGCAAAAAGATTGCCAATATCATTTCCTGGAACGACAGGAGTAAAAAAATCAATAACCGGTGGTGATATTTTTAAAATTATCTAAAACGTGAATTTAATTCTATTTCAATGTAGTTTTCTATAACTTTTCTTAATTTTGGAATTTCATTGTCATAAAAATGGTTAGCACCAGAGATCTCTTCGTACTGAACAGTAATATTTTTTTGTGCTTGAAGTTTTTGAGCTAGCCTTTGAACATCTTCCAATGGAGCCATTTCATCTTTTTTACCATGAACAATTAATCCTGATGCTGGACATGGTGCCAAGAAATTAAAGTCATATAAATTAGGTTGGGGTGAGACACTTACAAATCTTGTTATCTCAGGCCTTCTCATTAAAAGTTGCATACATATCACTGCGCCAAATGAAAAACCACTTACCCAACATTGATTAGTATTTGGATTCTGTCTTTGTACCCAATCAAGTGCCGCAGCAGCATCTGCAAGTTCACCTAATCCGTTATCAAACTTACCTTCACTTTTTCCAACGCCCCTAAAATTAAATCTAAAAGTTGAAAATCCCAGAGCATCAAAAATATTATATAGCTCAGTAACAATTGGGTTACTCATTGTGCCACCATATAATGGATGCGGATGCAATAATAATGCAACAGGTGGATTGAGTGACTGACCTTTTTTATACTTACCAACTAGTCGACCATCAGGCCCTGTAAAAAGTATTTCCTTGACTTGATTGCTCATTAAATATTCCTATATTAATAGTTGACTGTATTACTCGGGTATTATAGTTAATACGTATAAGACGGTATACTAAACTTTAACATATAAATTCAAGGCTTTTTTTTAAATGCGCAGTCTAATTGAGATAATCGACTCCTATATACAAAGAGATCCAGCAGCCACTGGTAGAATTGAGACTTTTTTATTCTCACCAGGTTTGCACGCAATAGGACTTTATAAGCTTTCTAGTTTTTTTTATTCAATAAAATTAAAACTTATAGCTAGATTCATTTCATATTTAGCAAGATTTTTAACTGGAATTGAGATTCATCCAGGGGCAAAAATAGGTAAAGCGCTATTTATTGATCATGGTATGGGAGTAGTTATCGGTGAAACTAGTATTATTGGAGACAATGTTACTATTTATCATGGTGTTACGCTTGGTGGTACATCTCCTAGTGAAAACAGCAATGAACAAAAGAACACTAAAAGACACCCCACTATAGAAGACAATGTTATTATTGGCGCAGGTGCACAGATATTAGGTCCAATTAATGTAGGGATAAACTCCAAAATTGGCTCAAATTCAGTAGTTACTAAAGACGTTAGCTTAAACACAAGTGTTGTTGGTATTCCAGCAAGGTATACAACCAAAATTGATGATAAATCTGAAGAATTTTTTGCTCCTTACGGACTTACTTCAGGTAAGGATAGTCGTGTAACAATAGTAGATAGTTTAGTGAATGAAAATGAGTCATTAAAAAAACGCATTCAAGATATTGAAGATAAATTAAAATAATTAAATTATATGAAATTAAGTAGTAAAGGAAGATATGCAGTAATGGCTATGGTCGATATTGCCAAGTATGCCGAAGATAAACCCTGCAAGCTATCTAATATTGCGTTGCGTCAAAATATTTCATTACATTATTTAGAACAAATTTTCTTGAAATTAAAGAAATCTAATCTAGTTAGAAGTCATAGAGGTCCAGGCGGTGGCTATAAATTACTGGGTAGCAAAAAAGATATTAAAGTTAGTGATGTTATTTCGGCAGTAGACGAAAGCATTAAAACTACAGGATGTAATAATAGTGCAACAAGTTTTTGTACTGGTAAAAATGTTCGTTGTTTAACTCATGATTTATGGGAAGACTTAGAAATTTTAATTGAAGGATACTTAGAATCAGTATCATTGCATGATCTTGTAGTAGGTAATAAAAACAGTTTTTTAGAAGAAAGAAATTATGAGCAAAGTTAGTAAAGATAATTTTAAGCAAGAATCTTATAAGTATGGATTTGTAACTGATATTGAAAGTGAAACTATTCCACGTGGACTCAATGAAGATATTATTAAAATAATATCTGCAAAGAAAAATGAACCTGAGTGGATGCTAGAATGGAGAATGAAAGCCTTCCAAAGATTGAAATCAATGAAAGTGCCAGAGTGGGCTAAAGTAAAATTCAAAAAAATAGATCTGCAATCCCTGTATTATTATTCAGCACCCAAGGGACATGAAGATAGGCCAAAATCTTTAGATGAAGTAGATCCAAAGCTTATTGAGACTTATAATAAGCTAGGCATTCCGCTTACCGAGCAAAAAATGTTAGCTGGTGTTGCGGTAGATGCGGTATTCGATAGTGTTTCAGTTGCAACAACATTTAAAGGCAAGTTAAATGAAATGGGTATAATTTTTTGTCCTATTTCAGAAGCCATACAAAATCATCCTGAGTTAGTAAAAAAGTATCTTGGTTCTGTTATCCCTATTACAGATCATTTTTATGCCACATTAAACTCCGCTGTATTTACAGATGGTTCATTTGTTTATATTCCAAAAGGAGTAAAATGTCCTATGGAGCTATCTACATATTTTAGAATTAATGCCTCTGAAACTGGTCAATTCGAAAGAACATTAATTATAGCTGATGAAGATAGTTATGTTAGCTATTTAGAGGGGTGCACAGCGCCTATGCGTGATGAAAACCAATTACACGCAGCTAATGTTGAATTGATAGCCTTAGATAATGCTGAGATAAAATATTCTACAGTGCAGAATTGGTATCCAGGAGATGAGGATGGTAAAGGTGGTATCTACAACTTTGTTACTAAACGAGGCTTGTGTAAGGGAAAAAATTCAAAAATATCATGGACCCAAATTGAAACTGGTTCTGCAATTACATGGAAGTACCCTAGTTGTATTTTAAGGGGAGATAATTCAATTGGAGAATTCTATTCTGTTGCTATAACAAACAACTATCAGCAAGCTGATACTGGGACTAAAATGATACACTTAGGCAAGAATACAAAGAGTAAAATTATTTCTAAGGGAATTTCAGCAGGGCACTCTACAAATACCTATAGAGGATTAGTTAGTTTTCATCCTAAGGCAGAAAATGCTACCAATTTTACACAATGTGATTCATTGCTCGTTGGCGACAACTGCAAGGCAAATACGATTCCATATACTGAGAATTCATCAAACTCATCTTCAATTAATCATGAGGCTACAACTTCAAAAATAAGTGAAGAACAACTCTTCTATTGTTTGCAAAGAGGTTTAAATGAAGAGGAAGCTCAAAGTCTAATTGTTAATGGTTTTTGTAAAGAAGTATTACAAAAGCTGCCTATGGAATTTGCTGTTGAAGCACAAAAATTAGTAAGCATAAGCTTAGAAGGAAGTATCGGTTAAAATGATAGAAATTAAAAATCTGAATGTCTCGGTAGAAGAAAATAAAATATTAAATAATTTAAGCCTTACAGTAAAAACTGGAGAAGTTCATGCAATTATGGGACCCAACGGCTCTGGCAAAAGTACTATTGCACATACCTTAGCGGGTAACCCTAATTATATAGTTGAATCTGGATCAGTAAACTTTAACAATAAAAACTTATTAGAAATGGAACCAACTGAAAGATCTCTAGAGGGTTTATTTTTAGCTTTTCAATATCCAATTGAAATACCAGGTGTTTCAAATGCATCCTACTTAAGACAAATTTTAAACTCTCATAGAAAACATCAAGGCTTAGAGCCGATTGATGCAGCTGAATTTTTAAAGTTATTAAAAGAAAAATCAGCTTTACTTAAGATGCCTATGGAGATGCATAGTAGGTTTGTAAATAGTGGGTTTTCTGGTGGAGAAAAGAAAAAGAATGAAGTTTTGCAGATGGATTTGCTTAATCCAAAATTGATTATAATGGATGAAACAGACTCTGGTTTAGATGTGGACGCATTGAAATTAACGGCAGATGTTGTTAATCAGATGAGGTCAGAAAAACGCTCTCTTATTATAGTTACACATTATTTAAGGTTGTTAGAATATATAAAGCCTGACTACGTTCATATATTTCAAAATGGGCAAATCATTGAATCTGGCGATCACACCTTAGCATCAAGAATTGACAAGGAAGGCTATGAATAAAAACATAAGCTCAATAGCATTTAAAGATAATAATCTAATTATTAAAAACTCTTCAAATTCGATAAAAATTGAAAAGTCTATTAATTTTGACAAAGACAATGAATTACATATAGATGTTTCGCCTGCTGATCAAACACAGAGAATAGTTTTAGATGTTGATACTCATGATGACGAAACATTTAATCTAAAAATTTTCTTAAAAATAAATGAAAATGCTAAATTAGAATTTTTAGATGAGTCAACATATAAAGGTAATTCAAATTTTAAACTTATTACCAAATTAGAAAAAAATGCTTGCTTAGAATCTTATAAATTAAATAAATTTAATAAAAATAAAATAAATAATTTTTATCATGACTGCTCCTTATTGGAGAGTAGCTCGTTTAAAGATTATATTTTTTCAAACGGTTCAAAAGAAAACCTAAACAGAACTACAATCAATTTGAATGACATTAATTCTAGTTATTTAGGTAGTGGGGTAGCTATTAGTGATTCTACAAATTCGAACAATGTAGTTGAAATAAGACATAATGCTAAATCATCAACATCTGATTGTTTTTTTAAAACTGTAGCTAGAGGCAACTCAACCATAAGCTTTGATGGCACTATATTTGTTGATAATCATTGTTCTAAAACTATATCTAACCAAGTTAGTAAAGGACTATTGATTGGTAAGGAATCTAAAATCAACCTAGTCCCTAAATTAGAAATTTATAATGATGATGTTCAGTGTTCACATGGAGCAGCTTCGGGCCAGCCCGATGCAAAGACACTGTTCTATTTAACATCTAGAGGTATTTCAAAAACAGAAGCTGAAGACTTGTATATCAAAGGGTTTTTATCTGAATTTTTTGATACAATTGATAATGCGCAAATGATGACGAAGGCAAAAGAATACATCTCTTTAAATAATTAAGCCTATGCATCAGGAACAATTAAAAAAAAATTTACGCAATGATTTCCCTAGTTTAACTAAAAAGATTCTTAGTAATGATTTAGTTTATTTTGATACAGCAGCATCAGCTCAAAAACCATCGGTTGTCATTGAGGCACTAGGTGACTTTTATGCCAATCATTATTCAAATGTAAGTAGAGGCGTGCATACGCTTTGTGTTGAAGCTACCTTTAAGTACGAAGATGCGCGTAAAAAAGTTCAAAAATTTATAAATGCTAAGTCTGAAAATGAAATTATTTTCACTAAAAATGCAACTGAAAGTATTAACCTGGTTGCACAAACTTATTTTAAAAAGTTTATGCAGAGTGGTGATGAAATTATCTTAAGCGTTATGGAGCACCATTCCAATTTGTTGCCATGGTTTTTTCTTCGTGATAATTATGGCGTAATATTGAAATTCATTAATATTGATCAAGATGGTCAATTAGATCTAGATCATTTTCAATCGCTTATAACAGATAAAACTAAGTTGGTGGCTATAACTCATCTTTCAAATGTTTTTGGAACTATTACAGATAAAAAAATAATTCAAATTAGTAGAGAAAATAATCTGCATGTATTGTTAGATGGTTGTCAATCAGCCTCACATCTTAAAGTGGATGTTACAGAGCTTGATTGTGATTTTTTTGTTTTTTCAGGACATAAGCTGTATGGCCCATCAGGTATTGGTGTTCTATATGGTAAAGAAAACTTATTGAATGAACTCCCACCATTTTTAGGTGGTGGAGGTATGATAAACGAAGTTAGCTTAGATGGAGCGACATATGCAGCTCTGCCTGCAAAATATGAAGCAGGTACACCACCTATGGTTGAGGCCTATGGCTTAGGTGTTGCTATTGACTATATAAATAACATTGGCATGGAGAATGTTGAGTTATATGAAAAAGAACTCACTGATTATGCTAGCCAAAAAATGTCTGATCTAAATTTTGTAAATAGATATTCAAACTCTATTAATAAGACATCAATCATTTCATTTAATTTAAAAAATATTCATGCACATGAAGTAGCATCATTTTTAGATGTTGAGGGAATTGCAGTAAGAGCAGGTCACCACTGTTGCCAACCACTTATGAAAATTTTAGATGTACCAGCAACAGCAAGAGCATCTTTTGGTATTTACAACAATAAACATGAAGTAGACTATTTTATTGATGCGTTGATTAAATGTAATAGTTTTTTTTCAGTCAAATGAGTGATTTATTAAAAGAGCTGTATCAAGAAATTATTATTGACCATGGCAATACCCCTCGTAATTTTGGTGAGTGTGAAAATTTTAATAAATCAGCTGATGGGCACAACCCCCTTTGTGGTGACAAAGTTCATTTAACCTTACACTTAGATGACGACGATATTATCAAGGACATAAAATTTACCGGTGTTGGCTGTGCTATATCTATCGCCTCTACCTCATTAATGACTCAAAGTCTTAAAAATAATTCCTTAGATTATGCTATGCGACTATTTGAAGACTTTTCTAATTTAGTAACTGGATCAGAAACAAGTTTAAAAATGCTAAATGAAGAAGATTCACTTTATGCGCTGAAAGGTGTAAGTGCTTTTCCTATGAGGGTAAAATGTGCAACACTTTCATGGCATGCCTTTAAAGCAGCAATAAATGATAATTAAACTATTTCAAATATTATTGATTGTAACTTTTTTACAAATTAATTTAACTCATGCAGAAAATAATATAGAAGATTATGATATGACTAATGTAAAAATTATTGACTCTCCTTTTTGGTGTTCTATGACGCCTGAAGAAAGAGACCTTGCGGTAAGCAACTTAACTGATGAACAAAAGAGAGTAACTTTAGAAGATGGTACTGAAAAACCATTTGATAATATCTATTGGGATAATAAAGCTGAAGGAATATATGTAGATGTTATTACTGGAGAGCCACTGTTTTCTTCAATAGATAAATTTGACTCTGGCACCGGCTGGCCAAGTTTTGATCGCCCAATTAATGGTGCTGAAATAAAAGAACTGTCTGACACTTCATTTGGCTCAGTACGTACTGAGGTAAGAAGTGAGTTTGGAGACAATCACTTAGGCCATTTATTTAATGATGGCCCCTCAGAAACAACTGGTCTAAGATACTGCATTAATTCAGCCTCTTTAAAATTTATTGCTAAAGATGATTTAGAAAAAGAAGGCTATGATAAATTTTTAGAATTGTTTTTATAATTATGAATGAGAAAACCTTAGACAATAAAATAATTAACGCATTGAAAACGGTGTTTGATCCTGAAATACCAGTAGATATTTATGAGTTGGGCTTAATTTATAAGTGTGAGGTAACAAAAGACAACGATGTATTAATCAACATGACATTAACTTCACCAAATTGTCCTGTTGCAGAAGAATTACCAATTAGCGTAAGGCAATCAGTAGAAGCTGTTGAGGGCGTAAAAAAAGTAACTGTAGACATAGTTTGGGAACCACCATGGGACATGTCCCGCATGTCTGAAGTTGCTCGACTAGAACTCGACATGATGTAACAATGATTTTATAATTATACCTATGAAGAACATTATTGAAATTACAGATACAGCGTCACAAAGAATTAAGGCTATCATAGCTAGTGCTGACAACAGTACTTTAGGCTTACGTATAGCAGTTAAATCAGGTGGTTGTGCTGGGTATTCTTATGATATGGATTATATTACAGACATCAATCCTTCTGATGAAATAGTAGAGCATGAGGGCATTAAGGTTTATATTGATCAAGGAGCAATTATGTTCTTACTAGGCTCAACTATGGATTTTAAAAAAGATAAGTTTAAGTCTGGTTTTGCCTTTATAAATCCAAATGAAACCGAACGGTGTGGTTGCGGAGAATCCTTCAGCGTTTAACAATATCTTTGTTAAATTTGCTGTACTTTAAAATCATTTCCTTTATAAAGATTTCTTCGTGAGTCCGTAGCTCAGTTGGTAGAGCATCCCCCTTTTAAGGGGATTGTCCTCGGTTCGAGCCCGAGCGGACTCACCATAGTTTCCAACGCTTTCAGCATATAGAAACATCATATTGAGTCTGAATTTTTAGAATATCATTATGAAAATTATTTAAAGAATAATTAATTAAATTTTTTCTTAGAGACTGGGTTGAGCTGACCAGGTAATTATCGGAATTGGTATTAGTTACAAAAAAACAATTTGAATCCGGATTTGAATCTTGGGTATTTTATTTTACTTAAGGATATTTTTACTGTTTACTTGTTCAACAATAATATGGTATTTTTTATGACAAATACAAAAACGAGAAAATAATATATGAAAAAAGTTGCCATTATTGGAGCAGGCCCATCTGGGATTACTGCAATTAAGAATTTTGCAGATCAAGGTTTTGAGGTCACTGCTTTCGATAGATGCGAGGGAGTTGGAGGAAACTGGAGGTTCAATGACCCTTCTGGACATTCTAGTGTTTTTGAAAACACGCATTTAATAAGCTCTAAGTATACTTCTTTTT